>ENA-UERY01000547-UERY01000547.1-human-gut-metagenome-genome-assembly--contig:-NODE-547-length-31148-cov-44.040424_pt1 | contig 31148 bp, 39 predicted proteins | sample MGYA00242989_ERZ507990 | MGnify/ENA primary metagenome ERZ507990 (study PRJEB26167, sample SAMN06115529) | human gut metagenome | host: Homo sapiens | place: China:Fujian | collected 2015-08-26...
GGAAGTAAAAGGAACTCAATTCATGCAATGCAAACTGTATATAGATGGCAATGCGAGTGTTATTCTTATGAATAAAACCGATTATGAAAGGCTGTTAAGCGATAGTTTTTTTGTGCGTGATGGTAAAAATCGGGATTCGGCTGGAGTGTTGAATACTACTAACACTTTCATCGAAAAAGATTAATATTTAAAACCAAGATAGAAAGGTATTAAATTATGATAACAGAAACGACTTACTTCTCGGACGAATTGGAGCACGGGAAATGTAGATGTTGTAATGAAATTTCGGATGAAATCTTAAAAGGAGATGGACGATGTGTAGATTGCATTGAGGAAGAGATATTTATTAATGAAACAATGAGTGCTGATACGTACTCTTTAGATGAACTGGAAGATTGGTAATTAATAACAATATATATATGAATGAATTGGAACAAGATAAAAGATATGTTTTTGGAGATATGATTATAGTAGCTACTACTGACTTTGACTTTAATCCTATCCTAAAAATTAGCACAGATGCCGGAAATGTGATTGTAATGCCATCATCCGATAATAAGATTATTGTAAAATCAACCGTAGATAAATAACTATCAAAACGGAACAAAAATGAATACACTAGATAAAAATCAACGGTATCTTATTCATGGATTTCACTATGAGATAAGCAGGAATGGTGAATTATGGAACACCAACTCCGGAAGACTGATAAGACCCGGTTCTGATGGACGTTACTTGCTAAGAAAACAGAAGCGTATGTATCGGTTCACTTTAGGCAGGCTCCTGTATGCGGTTGAGCATGGGGTATCCCCTGATTCCATAACAGGAGTAGTCATTATGGTAGAAGGAAAACCAATTTTGACAACGCGCGCGGATTATTGCCGGAAAGTCGTGATACCTTTCAGGCATAGCTCTTTCAAAGGCGACATAGTCCAACGTTATCGTGAATCTGTTCGCATAGCCACAGTCATGATAGGCTTTTATGAGAAAGGTGATATGGAGGAAATGACATCAGTCTTTACCACTTACGAATCAAAGATCAAAGGCTATATGTATTCAGGAGGATTCACTAACAGCCAGGATGTTATAAAGGAAGCATGGCAAAGTATCATCACCCGTGTAATATCAGGTGTGTGTGAAAAGAAACTGTTCACAATTGATCCTTACAATTATCTCCGCCGGTGTGTACGCAGCTATTTCTGTGAAAGGAAAAGGGAACGTATGGCATTGGTCGGGACACCGGAAAGGCGAAAAGGGCAAATAACCTATGATGAGATTCTGGAAATGTTATAATTCAAATCGCTAAAAACAAAGTTCTGATGATGAATCAATACAGACTATATACTATCCGGGAATGGGAGCTGGCACAACCCGAGGGGGTGTCCTTCTCCCGGTTCTTTCTTACCGACCATTCCGGCGAGGTCCGCAAGGTGACAGGTGCCATTCGTGTGCTCAAGCGAAAACTGGTGAATGGAGTGATGTGCCGGATTCCGACTGACAGGCGCGTGTTCTGGGACGGATACGGACGCTGCTATGCAGGCACGCATAACATTCGCAAGAGAGACTATGACATTCCCCTAAAGGCAGGGGGAGAGGCTGGTCTTTCCGAAAAAAATGCAACTCTGTAATTTTGTACCGCTAATATAAGACTCTATGATAAAAGCTTCAGATATATATGCCGCTTCTCATGATGGTCTGGATATCATTCTGTATTATTATCCACAGGCCGAGGGATGTGTTGATAACCGTAAGAAATTTAAGATTCGTCCGGACGAAGACGATGCGTCCGCATGCATACGCAAATACGGTGATTGTTACAAGGTGACCGATTTTGGTGACCAGGGAACGGCTACCAGTCCGATTGATATTTGCATGAGGGAGGAGCACGTCAGTTTTGGCGAGGCCGTTGTCTTGTTGGCTGCGCGCTATAATGTTTCCGACGAACTGAAGCATTCCGTCAACAAGCCTGATATCCGCAAGAGACCGGCTTCGGCTGATGAAGCTGAAGGTTCCCGGTTCTTCGAACTTGAAGAAGCGTTTACTCCTGAGCAGCTTGCCATACTGGGCCCTCGTGTGAAACAGGAGCATTGCGATGCGTTGCATTGGCATGTGGCCAAGTCAATCAGCTACGTCAAGAACCGCGAGGTGACCACCAAATACACCACACCGACTTACCCGATTCTGATGCGTCAGTGTGTCATTCCCGGAGCGGACGGCAAGCCGGAGAGCGAAAAATCTTTCTACAAGATTTATGAGCCGTTGAATCCGGACAAGCAGTGGCGTTTTAGCTATACGCCTGATGGCGTCAAACCCCGGTATTATACCAATGGGCTGTACGAGCTGAAGGCTGCTTGGGCGAAATGGAACGCCTCACAAGAGACGCAGTTTTTTGATGATCCGACCAATGAGGGCAAGCCTTACATATCGCAGAAGCTCGAAGAGGCGTTCATCTGCTCAGGTGAGCGTGATGCGCTGTGTGTCCGGGCGTTGGGGTATTATCCCTTGTGGTTCAATAGTGAGACACAAAAGATCACGTCTGATGAAATTAAAGAGATCATGAAATACGTGAAGCGTCTCTATAATATCCCCGACATTGATAGTACAGGCATCCGTAAGGGCACGGAGCTGGCTTTGGAATTTTTGCATATTTATACCGTGTGGCTGCCCGAATCCTTGGGACGGTACCGTGACCGCCGGGGCAAGCCGCGCAAGGACTTCCGTGATTATGTAGAACTGCACCCGTCCAATGAGGATTTCCGCAACTTGCTGGCACTGGCTATGCCTGCCCAGTACTGGGAGGAGAAAATCGGGCAGCGCAACGGCAACAAGACCTATACGATCAACTCGTCATACCTACATTATTTTCTCAGACTGAACGGCTATTACATTCTGAAAGATGATAATAGCGATACGCCCCGCTATGTGCATGTGGACAGATTCAAGGTCAGCGAGATCAAGGCTGGCGATATTGTGTCGTTCCTGAAGAGTGACGCTATGCGTCGGTTCCTGCCTGTCGATATACGCAATCTGATTCTGGATTCTCCTCGTGTTGGAGGCAGCGGTTTGTCTATGCTCGATGAGATTGACCTGAATTTCACCGCACACACGTTCAACAGCCAGACCATGTTTTTCGACAATGTGAACTGGAAGATTACAGGTTCCGGCATAAAAGAGGTCAAAGAGGCAGGTGGTGTGTACGTTTGGACGAACAACATCATCCCCCACAAGGTGAAAGTGCTGCCGGAGCCTTTCACGATCAAACGGGCAGCTGATGGGAGTTGGGATGTAACCGTCAACCCACATGACAGTCACTACATGGATTATCTTATCAACTCCAGCCGTGTTCATTGGCGCAAGGAGTTAGAAGAATTGTGGGCGGACAAAGACCAGGACCAGGCGGCCGCCTACCGGGCGGAGCATAAATTCGACTTGGCCGGTCCATTACTCAGTGCCGAAGAGATTCATGAACAAAAGCAGAATTTCGTGAATAAGATCTTCGCGGTTGGCTATAACCTGCACCGCTACAAGTCGCCCTCACGGGCATGGGCGGTGTATGCCATGGACAACAAGATTGGCGAAGAGGGGCAGTGCAATGGGCGTTCGGGCAAGTCCTTTTTCCTGACTTCCCTGAAACAGTTTCTTCGTACTGTAGTCTTGTCCGGACGAAATCCGAAACTGATGGATAATAACCACGTGTTTGAGCAAGTCAACCAGCACACCGACTTCATCATCGTTGATGACTGTCACCGTTACTTGGATACCGGTTTGTTTTACGACAGTATCACAGGAGGTATGACAGTCAACCCGAAAAACAACCATTCTTTCTATATCGAGTTTGAGAGCAGCCCGAAGTTCGCTTTCAGCACGAATTACGTGCCGGGCAACTTCGACTCCAGTTCCGATGCCCGGTTGATATATACGGTATTTTCTGATTATTATCACCAAAAAACCGATGAAAACGATTACTTAGAGACTCGTTCAATCTATGATGATTTCGGCAAAAATCTCTTTTCTCAAACGGATTATACAGAATCTGAGTGGAATGCCGACTTGAATTTCTTTGCCCGCTGCCTTCAGTTCTATCTGAGCACCGTCCATTCCGGTATTAAGATACAACCGCCCATGGGTAACATCATGAAGCGCAAGCACAAGGCGGATATGGGCGACAATTTCGAGGCGTGGGCGAATACTTACTTTGCAAAGGACAGTGGTAACTTAGACAGGTTGATTGTCCGCAAAAAGGCATACGATGACTTCAAGGATTTCGCAAAGGTGACAAATACATTTTGGTCTATGCAGAGGTTTACCAAGGCGCTCAAGGGCTTTGCAGCCTTATGTCCTTACGTTCAAACCTTGAATCCGGAGAGTATGCGCAACGGTTCCGACCGTATCACGCGCAAGGTTGACGGCAAGAGTGAAGATATGATATACCTTCAGTCGGTTGGAAGCACCATTGACGAGCTTAACTTTAATGCAAACATAGAAGATGATGACTCCGGAAATCCGTTCTGACCTCATTAAGCACTCAGACGAATATGTTCACGCGTTGATGACCGACAAAGAGGCATCAAAATACATGCTGAAGCTATATAACTTCTTGGCCGAGATGCAGCCTGGGCAGCGCATGAACCTGAGGGCTGATGGAGAGAAGCTGCGCTGGATGCTCGTCACCGTTGGCGAATTCATGCGCAGCGAAGGGCATTGGCGATGTTACGATCTCAATGCTGACTATACCAAAATTCGTCGGACGGAGCTTTTCCCCCGCCCCCGCAAAAAAAGACTTGGATAATTGCAACCTTGTATTACTGTGCCTATGGGCGTGTATGTTCGGTTATGGAACATACACGCCCTTTTTCTATTCTTCCTGCATCATGTAAAGATACATAACCGACCGTTCCTTTGCATTTTTCAACCGATGACGGCGGTTGATTGCTGTTTCTCCGTCCTCTTTTCCTTTTTTGTACTAAAACTTTGCAACTTTGTACCCAAAATAGGAAAGGAAAGATAAATAATTAAGAAATAGGAGGTTATGTCGGTTTCAAGTCGGCTACAAAAACGGTTGCGGATCGGTTTCAAACTACAAAAACTTTGCAACCGCTTAAATTAGGTTGGCGCAAAGATGCAAGATTACAAAGTTATGTACCCGGTTGCAAAATGCTTTTTTGTTTTTGTGTCTTCGTAATATGATGGTTTACAGTGTGTTGTTATTGAAAAATGCAGGGTTGCAAAAACGCATAAATTTCTGGGCAAATCAAACTATACCGAAGATACAACAAAAACGTACCGATATATATTCATGGGCAAATGCACGCGTGTTGTTAAAATACAAGAAATCCTGCCCCAGGGTACTTTTCCAAGCGCATTTTTCAGATTATTCTTTTTTATGTACAGCTGAAAATGTGTATCTTTGTAGATAAACTTTTGATTATGAAAGATTTCGTGTTTTATATTAAACTGGAGCATTACCTGGCTCAGTGGTTGACACATTCGCTGGGCAATCCGGTGCGTTTTCCGGCACAGAGCAATGAGAACTCGGTTATACGGCGCTTTCTGCAGAAGCTGCCACCGGACAAGTTACCCGAAATGCCGTCCGATGATACGGTCGCGATTGTGATCCCTGATTCCAAGGCGAAAGATCCGGCGGTGTACAATTACCTGGGTCCGTTGGCCAAAGAGGCGGTGGTTGAATCCATCGAAGACCTGTTCCGGCGCAATCTTTGGTCTGAACTGGGGGATATGACCAGCAGTTCTGTGGGGCTGAACAAGACAATTGCGGCTTGGTGCGAGATGCATGGCATTGACATTGACTACATAGAGACAGTCCGGCAGAAATACTATCGGATGCGCAATGCCTATAACCGGAAAGGCATGTTTTTAGGTTCTTTAACAAGAAAAAGAGAGGATAAGACCCCTGTTTTTGTACAACACCGAACAACTGCGAACAACACCGAACAATTATGAGCGAAATTCACTACATCAGCCGCGTGGAGTACTGTGAAGTCCGAGAACTGACCGCCATGACAGTTGTAAAAAAACAATTTGCCTTGGTTCCACCGGCCGCAAACTTTACGCGGTTACCCATGGTCGGACTGGCTTCGGTCGAAGTCAGCGACAAAATCGAGAACAAACAGCGTGTTTTCGTATCTAAGCTGGCGGTTTTCCTGCCTGAACGGTTCGAGGTGGGCAACAAGAAGCTGTGCTTCCGGCTTCGGACTGTGTCCGGAGAATATTTTATGCTGGGTTCAGGTGACCGCCCGTATTCCCTCATCACCTCCACAGATACTATACCCGATACCCTCTCTTCCAGGTGTGGAAGTGCCATGGTGGCCACCTATACAGGCATTCTGCCCTTGCTTCGTATCATAGATTAGGTATTTTTATATATATAAGGTATAGTGTAATATTGCAATCAAAAATGTGATATGACCTATAACCTGAACATAGATGACTACATTGGCCGTTGGGGCTACTCCAAGCAGTATGTCCGCAATCAGCTGGCAGGCTTGAAAGGCAAGCCTGTCAATGTCCGCATCTCCTCTTTGGGAGGTGCGGTTGATGACGGGTTGGATATCCGTCAGCAGTTTGTTGATCATGGAAACGTGACCGCCTACCTGTATGGGCTGGTGGCAAGTTCGGCTACTATTGCCGCACTGGGTGCGAAAAAGGTGTGCATTTCCAGATATTGTCTGTTCCTGGTGCACAAGGTGAGCAACTGGGTGGATGCCTGGGGGCAGTATAACGCTGACCAGATCCAACAGCTCATCGATGAGCTGAAGGAGAACAAGCTGCAGAACGACAAGTTTGATCTGGTACTGGCGAACATGTATGCGGCCAAGTGCAACAAAAAGGTAGATGATATTCTTGATGTTCTGAAGGCGGGCAGGTGGCTGACCGCACAAGAGGCGTTGGAGTATGGCTTTGTGGACGAGATCATCGAGGGCGATGAGGATAAGCTCAATCTTGCCGCTTATGAAGGCAAGGTCAATATGCTGGGGTTGTCCCCTTTGCCGGTTGCGTCCGGGAGTGAGCGGGATACGGCTGATAGTCATAAATTACTAAACAAAATATTAACTAAACTGGACGGATTGTTTTCATCCAAAGAAAAACAGTCCGTCCCTTCTATTGTTTCCGAAATGAAAAAAGATTACACCAAAATCAACACCCTTCTGAATGTGGAGGGGGTGGAGGACTCGGATGGCAAGGTAATACTCACCGAGGAACAGGTTAGGGCTGTCAATGACCGGCTGGATGCGCTGGAAACGGAGGTCGGCGAACAGAAGGATCTGGTCAGACAGCGTGACGAGCAGATCAAGAACCTGCAAAAATCCGATGGTGACACTACCACCACGAGTGTGAAAGAAGACGAAAAAAATGATGCGGTGTCCGCTGCATCCATGTATGACGAAGTTAAAGACTATATTTGATATGGCACAAGTTAGCGTGAATATTACCAGCGAGGATCTTCAGAAGAGTGCTCGCAAGTACCGTAAGGAGTTGTTGCAGATGCCTGTATTGGGGCTATCACGTTCTTTGCAGCACATGACCTTACGTCCGGGAATCCGTTATGCCGAGACTGTGGGTGAACTGTCGGGTGACATGCAGTTCGGACCGTACTCCGAAACCCGTGAGGATAACAGTGAGGTGGTGATCAATCCGCGCACCCTGTATACCTACTTCGGTTCTGTCGTGCGTAATTTCTCACCGAACAAGATTTATCAGTCCATGTGGGGTTCCGACATTACCAAGGGCGAGGCGTTGAAGAATACCGAGATCACCCGTAAGGTGCTGGCGTATCTGACCGCCCAGTTGGGCAAGAACCTGAATATGGTACTGTGGAATGCGGTCCGTAATGATTCGGGTGAGACTTCCAAGGATCTGTTCAATGGCTTTGACACCATTACTAAAAAAGAGCTGGATGGCAAAAAACTTTCTGAAGAGTTGGGCAACTACAAGGTCATTGAGGCGATTACCAAAGAAAATGCCGTCGATACGCTCAAAGCGGTCTGCATGGCGGCTGACGATATGCTGACCGAGGAGTCTTCGGTCAAGCTGTTTGTTCCGAAACATGTGCTTTTCGACTATTGTGAGGACTACAAGAGCACTACAGGAGCGATCCCGTACAACCGTGAATACAAGCAGTACTATGTCGAGGGGTTTGACAATGTGAACATTGTGCCGTTGGCGAATAAGAAGAACAGTCCGTTCATCCACATGACGGTCAAGCGTAACATGCTGGTGGGTGTTAATCAGACCGGTGAGGAAGAGAACGTGGAGGTGGCACGCTTCAAGGCATTTGTGCTCCAGTTCATCGCGACGATGTTTTTCGGTGTGGAGTTCGAGAGTTTGTCCAAGGAGCGTCTGCTGGTGGCATCCATTGATGGTACAACCCCGATCTAAAATAAGGAGGTGATATGGCAAAAGATTGTACGACAGCGGATATTTACCAGTCACTGAACTGGTGTGACGGTCAGACGGTGCTTCCGGGCATCCGTCCGAAGGTTTTCTTTCAGAAGAAATCCAATATTGCAGCTTGGCCCAAACTGCCCAAACTCGAAGAGGTGAAAAGCATGGGAGAGTTGGCAACTTACAAGGGTAATTTCACGATGGCGGCGGAAAAGAAGTGGCTTACGATCAATTCCTTGTCCGCCAAATCCAATGTGACTACCGAGGTGCAGGGAGAACGTCCGAGCACCACGTCTTTGAACAAATGCACGATCAAGCATCCGGGTACTGAAGAAGATGCGGCGGGTTTTTGCCGTCAGGCAATGGCCGATGATCTGGTCTTTCTTGTACAGCAGCGCAACGGCAAGTTCCGTGTGATGGGGTGTGAGGAGTTCGAGACAGTGACCAAGCCCGCCCAGGCATTGGGCGAGGGAGTAACCGGAGAGGCCGGTACCACGCTTGAGATAGAAGCGACCGATGTGTGCCCGGCTCCTTTCTATCCGGGTAAAATTGAGACGGAGGATGGGGATATCTCCGGTGCGGACGGTTCCGCATGGAGCGATTCTTCTTTGGATGAGCCTTGATTCTTTAAGTTTATAAATCGGAGTGGTGGTGTGGCTGGTCTATGCCGCCACTTTTTTAATATTTTAATATATGGATGAGAAATTGACTCATAAAATACAGGACTATCTGGATACACCGCCTTCTGAGCGTGATGTGGTGGCGGGTGCCACTCTGTTGTTGTCCTTGAACCGTAATAAGATTTTGTTTCAGAATGTAATCCGCAAGCCGGAAAAGTTTGCCGATAAGGTGGAGTACGAATTGCGCAAGCACTTGAAAATCCGTTTGGATGGAAAAACCGTATCTGATATCGCACTGATGAATATCACGGTCATACCTTCCGCACAACGGATCATAGACGGAGGTGTCCCGGTACTGGATGTGGATGATGAGTTCCCGGAGGCGAATGTCGCCAAAGGCAGGCGTATGGATCATGACCGCCTTCCCCCTGAGATTCAACGTCTGTGGACGGATAACGGGGCGTTATGGTTTAAGATCAAAGAGTTGTTTGAGCAGCTGAAGGGCATGGAGTCGGCGCCGGCTTGTGACCGTTACGAATACCTGAAGCTGCTTGATGAAGCGGACAAGAAGTATCGTGCCAACCTGCAGGCATACGATGATTATAAGCCTGGTGATCCGGTGACGAAGACGGAAGATGCTTCCGGTCTGGACCCGGCTGAAATCGCTAAAAAAGTGGGTGCGGCACGCAAGTATCTGTCTGATAACAAGAAGAAGCTGGCGGAGTTGAAGGATACAGATGCCGGCAAGTTTACTGCCTTGTTGCAGAAGGTGCAGCAGCGGTATGACTTCCTGATTGCTACCGGTAATGTGGTGGATGAGACACAGGCAACGGAACTGGCGGCGGTGGGAGTGACCATCTCAACCGATGAAAAAGGTTAGGCAACTGTTGCGGTCACTGTCCGAAGCACCCTTGCAAGCGTATTTGGATAACCGTGTGCAGCTATTCGACATCATCGAGATGATTCTGAGCGAGACTGGTCCGGCGGAGATTTACATCTCCACCTTTTCCACTTCCGAAGAGTTTCTCCGCCGGATCTATCGCTTGAAGCGGCGCGGTCAGCTTACCCGGGCTACCATGTTGGCGGACTTGAAAGCATCCCGTAAGACGGTCAATCTTTATACTTTCATAGCCAATGTGTTCGATGAAGTGTACTTGTCTGAAAATCATTCAAAAGTGATTCTCATTCAAAATGCAAGGTGGCAGGTGTCGATATGCACCTCACAGAATCAGACAAGGGGCAATCGTGTCGAGAGCGGAATCATCACAACCGATCCCGCTGTTTTTATACAACTGAGAGAGCGTTACGCTCATATTATTAATACTAACGCTATACAACTGGATGGTCTATTCAACGGAACAACTTGATCGGATCAGTGAGCTGGCGGCTCTGCTGACCCCTATATCCGATATGGCAGTGCTGCTTGATGTGGATGCGGACACGTTGCGTCTGGATATCCTTGACCGTAATTCGCCTGTTTCCAGGGCGTATTATCACGCCAAAGCATCCACTGCACTGAAACTGCGTAGACAGGAGATCGAACTGGCGAATGTGGGCAGTCCGTTGGCGGTGTCGTTGACAAACGGTTATCTGTTGAATATGGACGCTGATGAAGATCTGTAATAACTATGCCTGTACCTGCTACGATAGAAGTATGTGAGAAATATCTGTTCGCCGATGTCAACGAGATGGCGGCTGACGGCATTCCAGAACTGATTCAACAGCGGTTGATCCGGCTCCGGGATATGTATAATTACTGGTTACAGTTCCCGCGCAAAAAAGATTTGGAGATTGTGCAGGAACTGGAGTATCGCTACAAGATCAGCAAATCTTCCGCATACGATGATGTACGCATTATCAAGCGTCTGTTGGGTGATCTGGCCAAGACAACCAAGGATTACCATCGCTACAAGTTCTGCCAGATGATTGATGAGACCTTCGAAATGGCCCGGCGTATCAAGGATGCGCGCGCCATGGGGGCTGCCGCCAATTATTATGGCAAATACACCCAGTTGGATAAAGAAGACATCTTGGACAAAGGTTATGATAAGATTATAGTGCAGCCTTTCGAGCCGACGGATGATCCGACCGTGCTTGGCATCAAGCCTATTCCTAATGTCCGGGATAGAATTAAATCAAAGATTCAACAATATTGGTCTGACGATATTGAGGATGTGGACTTTGAAGAGGTTGAGTTCAATGAAGATGATATCTTTAATCCTAAACCGAAAGAATAATGAAACAATACTTTAATGACCCTCAGCAGGAAGTGATGTACACGGCGGCTAAAGATTCGGTGATTGTGGGTGGTCGTGGTATCGGGAAAGGATTGATTCATGCGGCATGGAATTTGCGCAACATGCAGCGTATGCCCGGTTCCATTACAGGATTTGTCGGTGCCAACTGCAAGCGTGTCTTGACTAATACGTTGCCCTCCATGCTGATACATTGGGAGAACTGGGGATTTAAGCGTGACCTGCATTGGTGTGTCGGTCGCAAGCCGCCGAAGTCATGGGGGTGGGGTGAGCCTATTTTTGAACCCGATAACTGGGAGAATATTCTATCCTTGTATAACGGATCAATCGGCTATATCATTTCTCAGGACCGGAGCGGTACATCCAACTCGCATTCTTATGACGCACTGGATATTGACGAAGCCAAGTTTATTGACTTCGAACAGCTGAAGGATGAGACACTTCCGGCCAATCGTGGTAACAAGCAGCACTTCGGGCATCACTTTTTTCACCATGGCATGTTGATCTCCTCTGATATGCCGGTCACTAAAAAAGGGTCTTGGTTCCTGGATTATGAGAAGAAGTGTGATCCCGAACTGATTGAGGTGATACAGGGCGCTGTTTTTGAAATATGGAAGACCAAAGATAAAATCAAGAAGCTGGTTGCGGCAGGTAAGGAGATACCTGCTTATCTGCGTTCTTATCTCCGTACTCTTTCACGTGATTTGTGCCGGATGCGTTCCGTGGCGGTCATGTACAAGGAATATTCAAGTATCTGGAACATGCAGGTGTTGGGTGAGAAGTGGGTTAATGACATGAAACGTGACCTGCCTCCGTTGACCTTCATGACGGCTATCCTGTGCAAGCGCATAGGCATCACCCGTGACGGATTCTATTCTTCGTTGCGTTCCGGTCACAAGTACAGTGCTACCAACTTTTCCTACCTTGACAGTTTGGAGTACAAGTTTGACAAGCTCAAGGTTCCCACTTCGTTGGCTGATGCCGATGTGGAGCCCCAAATGCCCATCTGCATAGCTTTCGATTACAATGCGAATATCAACTGGCTGGTGGCAGGACAGCCGCAGGGGCGCAAGCTGAGAGTGCTCAAGTCCTTCTTTGTAAAGTACGAACGTAAGTTGCCTGAACTGGTGGATGATTTTTGTACTTATTACCGGCATCACAAGCGTAAGAAGGTGGTGTTTTACTATGACAGTACGGCATTGGGTTCCAATTATGCAGTCAATGATCAGGATTTCAGGTGGGTTATTGCGCATGAGTTCCGCAAGCGTGGCTGGCAGGTGGATGAAGTGTATATAGGCAAGCCTATGAGTCACATTGAGAAATATCTGCTGGTCAACCGTATGTTGTCCGGACAGGCGAATCTTATACCTTTCTTTAACGAGCAGAATAATGAAGATCTGCTGATATCCATCCAGACGGCAGGTGTGTACAATGGGGGCAAGGACAAACGGGGTGAGAAGCTGGCGGAAACGGAGGAGGACCGGCTTGAAGGGCGTACCGATGGCTCCGATGCGTTTGATACCTTGTGTATCGGTTGTGAGAAATTTCCACATACCCATATCAACCTGTTTGTTACTTCCGCGTTGTAGAGATTACCGAAGTGTATATCTCATTACCGTGCATCATATGATGTGCGGTTTTTTTGTCCTAGTTTGCGGCATACCGTCCGCTTGGTAATAATAAGTTACATATTCCGCTGCTTTTTGGGGGTGGGTAATGATTTTTTCGATAGCGCGGTGGGGGGTACGCTTCGCTAGTTCCGCACAAAGTGCGGGTGAAAAAGGCTGTAAATGCTTGGTAAATAGGCAATCATTTTTTTGAGCGCTGGAAAACTGAAAAAAATATGGTCGTAAATGCTTGAAAAAAATAGGTAATTCGTTGATTATTAACTATTTTTAATCTTTGGGCGAAAAATGGATTATTTTAAAGGTGTGGGTTAGGCGTTTGTATGTTTTTTGATTTTCAACTCATAAAAAAAATGATTGGGCTTTATGGCTTTTTATTGTGCTTTTATAAACTGTGTTTATATATAATGTATTGATTTATAGTTTGTTGTGTGGTGTTTTGCTGTTGCGTATTAATTATAAAATCACTATCTTTGTATTGTAAGGATAAGGCATAAAGGTTGCACTCTTTATGCTGTTTAACTCCTAATAATAACAAATGTTTAACTCATTAAAATTTTAATTATGAATGCAAATCAAAATGCACAGAGTGTGGAAACTGCAAAAGCAGTAGTGATGGGAAACACAAAAGAAGTGGCTAACAAACAAGAAACGGCAATTGAGAATGCTTCACTTATTCTTTTGCCTACGCTCCCCGAACAACCTAAGGAGAAAAAAACTAAAACGGAGGCTAAAGTCAAGACGGAAAAAACTGAATCACAGCAAGCTGCTCCTAAGAGTAAAAAAATGAGTATTGATGAACTGACTGATAAAGCCGAAAGGGTGTATATGTTGCAGAACAAATATTCTGAGATTCGTAGCAAACGCAAGCAGTTACAGGCTTTTGTCTTGAAGCATGAAGAGGAAACAGCGCAACTGACATTGGTTGATGCTAGGGGCATGAGCATTGTTACTCATAATCCGACAGCAATTAAAAATCTTCTGGCGGATTGGGGGAAAGACCTTAATAGTAAATTAAAAGAGGTTGAGAATAATTTGCGGACAGAATTGGAACATCTTTTATAAAAAAAATCCTCCTGCATTGTTGCACCAATGCAGGAGGGTGATGTAAAACAAAAGTTTCACTCATTAAAATCTTATGCAAAAATGGGAAATTATTTTGAAAATGCCAAAACAATACAGGAAAAACGTAGTATTTTGAAACAACTCTCTGAACCGATTAAAGTATTGGTGAAGATGGGGCAGATAGAATGTATAAACGAGGGGTTAAAGACTGTTTATGCCCAGTCGGGTCATTGTGAGTTGAAAACATTGAAGCAATGGAATCGCGAGGGTAAGAAAATTCGTAAAGGTGAGCACGCCCTTTGTCTATGGGGACAGCCCAAGCAACGGACGCCGAAAGTTGATGAAGCGGATACGGAAGAGAATGACCCTTTGAACTTTTTCCCGATTTGTTTTGTGTTCTCTAATTTGCAGGTCTATGAAAAACAATGATTTGAAGCCTTATGGAACGTATTTGAATATGTTGGCGCACAAATACGATAAAGGACAGGTGTTTGAGGACTTTTTACAGATTATAGTCTGTTGTTTGCAGATGGGGAGAGCAGAAGAACTTTATTTTAAGACGATTAAGAAATATAGTCGGGATGAATTACAATATTTTTCTTTGGCTTTTGCTTCGTTGGTGGATGAAATGACACGTAAAGAATTACAGGACCCCTTTTATGGCTGGTTTGAACAAAATCTTTTAAATGCAGGTAGCGGGCAATTTTTTACTCCTCGACCTGTTGCGGATTTGCTGGCACAATTGGAATATATTCCTACTGTTGATAAAGCCGATAAGACGGATAATGATAAACGCATATACGACCCTTGTTGTGGTAGTGGTGGGCTTATTTTGGCTTGTGCGAGAAAAGACCGTAATCGTTATTTTGTTGCAGCGGATATCTCTTATACTTGTTGTTTGATGACTTTAGTGAATATGTGTTTGTATTCCTTGAGTGGTGAGGTTCTTCATATGGATTCACTGTCTTCTGATACTTGTTGGCATAGATGGTTAGTTATTGTGGACAGCTTTACTAAATTACCGACAATCTATGAAGTGACGGACAATACACCGACACCGCATGAATCCTCAGCAGATTTGCAACCGATGAAGTTGCAGGGAAATATTCAGCCTGTTAAGGATATGACACCGCAGATTCAGTTTGTCCGTTTTGGCGCTAGATAATGCGTTAGAAAGTCTGAAAAGGTGCTCTATACCTCGATTCGGGGGATGGAGTGCCTTTGCGTGTCGCCCCCTGCGGTGGCTTGCAGACACAACCTCCTGCTCTTTGTTTGGAGGCTGTGTCTGCAAGCCACCGCAGGGGGAAAGCGGAATTTTTTGTTTAACGCAATAGAATTGCGATAAGGGAACGCATTAAAAATGCGATTGCTTGAAAAAATGTTGTCGGTTCTATTATATCATTCTTGCTATTATGGATGCTATAAAGCTGATGATAAAGCACATGATGAATAAATACTTGTTTCTGCTTTTATAGTTGGTTCGGATAAATTGAATGAAATTCACAAGCGTTTTCTTTACAAAAAAATGATTTTCCTTTATACCTTTGTGATCAAAATTATAAATTAACATATATGAAACAATTTTTTTTATTATTCCTATTGGTATCGGCTATGTCCTCATGTGTGACATTACCTCCCCCTAGCATTAGAACAGGTGTCATTGACTATGAACCGCTAGTAAAGTCTGGTTATTTTGTGACCGAATCCAATTCTGTTGGCTTCGGCTATGAAGCGAAAGGCAGCATCATAATTGTACTGACTGGAGGATGGGAAAAGAAGAAAAACAAGCAGGTTGAGTCTTCCATCGTCAAAGCGAAGGATGATTATTATGTTCCGACATCTGGTAAACAAATATATATTGCTCCGACCTATGAGGAAGTATTTGATGCTCTGAAGGTGGAGTTGCAGAAATTAGGAGCTAACGGTATCATCAATATGAAATTGAGTCATCAAACTGATGGAGTGCAAGACCAGTTTGTTTTAACGGGTATGGCGATAAAAAAGCTTTGATTTTTTTGGCACTCTCAAATATAATCCTCATATTAGCAGTGCTAAAACAATTCAATCCTGTTGGTCAGGAACGTAGAGCGCGGTTAATGCTCATGATAGTTTAATGGGCTTTTTTTATACCCATACAGATCCATTTTGCAGATGTCAGCAAAATGATATATAGGAGATTGTAGAAGTCACAACTTGTTGTGCAAAAGTTACGGCTGCCTTTCCCATCAACTTAATTGCTCTACGGAGTGACTACGGATTGATTGTTTTAGCGAACTCGGGAAACGGCGGCCGTTTTTTTAATAAACTGCATGTTCGGTAAATTGGGTGTGTTTCTGATGTGTTACAACCTTTAGCAAAGAACCTGATTTTAAAATATCATGTATAACAGAACACGATGGAGATTTGAAATGGATGAAATCACATGAAATGATACATGTCAAATAGGGAGTTAATATAGCAGAATTAAAGTTGTTTTTAGAACCATGATGTGGTATTTGAATTGTTTGGATTGTTTTCCAAAAAGTTTGATCGATTTTGTTTAATTTAGATTTTAAACAAGAGATACGTTTGGAATTTAAGGAAACGTCCCCAAAGTAAATACAGTTAGGAAGTGATAAGCAATAGTATCTTTTTAACATATCAACGTTTCCATTTTTAATTTTATTTTTCCAATAAGATATAAAGAATAATGATGGTTTCGTGTTATATGTCGTACCAGAAAAAAGAATTATAGATGAGTCGTTTGTATTACTTTTTAACGTATCGCGATACGTTTTAGATATAGTCTGAAAATTGTCTATAATGTAATTCTCTTCATTTAAATTATTATATTCTAGGCCATTGCATTGTAGTATTGTTTTTAAATTTGTTATATTTTTTGTATAATCAAAATTGAATGGGATAAAGTACCATTGTGAATTTGTGTGAGATGTTGTTAATGGTATATTAATAGGGGTACCACTTGGAATATTGGTATTTTTTTTTTCATGGTTGACAGAATCACTTTGAAAGCTATTGTTTAATTCATCTTCTTGTTCCGGTTTGATTCTAATAACTTCAGTCTCTTTTCCGAAATATTCTTCAGTGTTAATAATTAGTTGAGAAAAATCATTTAGTTTGTTGATATAAACGAATAAAAGTCTGTCTATTTCAGGTATATATGGTATAATAACTTTTTTTATTTTACAACGTTCTTTAAGGTAAGGTATACCATTTATGTGGTCAGCATGGAAATGGGAAATAAATAGAATATCAATAGTGCTATCTTTTGCATAGAGATTTTCTATATAGTTTTTTAAATTTACATCTTTTGTTATTGTTCCACAGTCATATACTATATTTATTTCTTTATCAATTGTTTTATGACATTCAGTATAGAATGCTCCAAATCCTATGGGGTGAAATGTTCTAGTTAATGATACCATAATATTGATGTTTTAAAAGTAAATCGTAAAATAATGATATACTTTTCAATGAAACAAGTTTTTATTCAACTATTTAGGTATTTATTCTCCAAAAAGTTACCAAAAAGTTTGTGGATTAAAAAATAATCCCCATCTTTGCAATGACTTCCATTTTGAACAGGCGGACAGTACCGCCAACATAGCCGTTGGCATTTTTTATGCCCATGGATTATCATATAGTTCCGTCCCGTGTGGAGCGTTAATGCGCCCACTGCCTGTTCAAGGTGGAAGTCAACGGGGAGCGGAACTTTTTTTGTTCCCTTCCCGTAATAATCAACATATTGTTTCATTTTAAATGACTTCCAAAATGAAAAATCAAACAGCTACTTTGCCTGTATTAGAGGCAAAAAAATCCACGTTCAGTGTGTGGTGTGAAAAGGAGAATCAACTGTTCTCGTGTGTTCTTGAATCCGTAGTTACCAACCGTCAGGTGTGCCTTATGGCTCATGCTTCCTTGGCTTTTTCTGCATTGGTATGTGCCGGTTTTGTGTCGGCTGTTCCTGCATTGCTTTGCCTGGCTTGGTTTGTTGTGTCGTTACATCTTTGCAAGAAAGGAGGGCTGAAATGAAATTCTTTATTGATGAACCCAAAACTTACCTGTCTGTCAACAATAAAGGCAGGGCTATGAACAAGTGGATTTCCACTTTCACTCATGTATTGATTCCTGATGAACTGTCACGTGATGCCTTTATTGAGAGTATTCGTGCCAAAGCGTCCATGTTGGATGAAGAGTTTCCAAGAACCAAACCGCTTCATGTGGCTGTTTCCAGAAACAATGATCATATTGAGGTCTATCCCGATAAGAATCCGTATAATACTGTCTTCATAGTTCATATTTATCCAGTACGCGGCGAGTTCCGTTTCTGTGAAGCTTCAAACCCGAAAATGCTGGAAGGAGGTTTGCGATGAATGACGAATTTTCAATAATGAAGACTGTCGAGATAGGTAGTGACGGTAATAAAGAAGTCAAATTCCATTTATTTGCTCAAAATTATGGAGATATATCCGAAATAAATCATGAACAATTAATTCGATTAGATGCGTTTTTGCATGACTATGTTACAAAGGAGGTGAAGCATGAAAAATAATTCTGCTTCCAATCAATCTCGTGTAGAGGAATATGTATTGATTGAATATCTGATGGCGTTTCTTCCGGCTGATCAACCCGATGGTGATGGTGTGTTGTTGAAAAGCACACAAGATATTCAAGATGATTTGTCTGATATGGTGGAGTTGTCCTTGAATGATATTGCATCTACGATGCGTGATACGGGCTATCACATCCATGTAGACAGTGACAATCGTCCCAAATGGATGATGATGCGTCGATAAGAAACATTTTTTTATACATTTTACATAGAGGGCATTCTGTTGCAAGACAGGGTGTCCTTGTCTTTTATAGGTTGTGGTATTTGCCTTATTTTTGAAATAAAAAAGGTTATATGATAGTTTTAGTTAAGGATATCCCGGCCTATGCCTTCAGTTCCGGACTGAACGAGCTGGTGTTCGCTACGGATCAGAATAAGGCTGTTCTCTCATTGACAGTCGGAGAAAAAGAGATTCTGTCCGAAACTTACATTCCGGATGCTTCCGGCCGGATAACCATCAATGATTTGCAGGGCTTGATTGAACCGTATTTGGCAACAAACCTGATAGAACGGTGCAGTTATCGGATAACGGACGGATCATCCGAACAGAATAAAAACTTTACGGTGCAGTTCTGTGCTGCGGAGTCCTCCATGCCGGCTGCGGATTTTATGGCGGGCTATTTTTTGTCCACGCTGATGGGAGAGAAGATTACGGCGATAGGGCGCAAGGAGTTCGTGCATCTGGTCACGACTGAGGCATGTCCTGTGACTGCTACCTGTGTCTATTACCGGGACGAAGACGGTTTGTCTACCCGTGAGGTGAGTTTGCGGCAGGTGACAGATACGGACAAGATCGTTACGGTAGAAGTTTCTCCCGAATTGTTGGTCAAACCGGGCTTCGAGCTGGTGCGCTATATTATTCATGCCGGAGTACGGACGCAGACTTTCTCACTCGATCCTGATGCGCCCGATGTCGCTCCGGTTCTGTTGTTCACCAATTCTTTCGGGTGCCAGGAGACGGTTTACTGTACCGGAACTCATGCGTTGGAGCCGGAATACGTCCGGTCCACCGCTTACACTAATGGCATGTTCCGTAATTATCGGATTGATGAGACCAAGGTGTTCAAGGCCAATACGGGTGTGTTGACACATGAGATGGCGTTGTGGCTTGATGATTTGTTCCGGTCTAAAGAGATTTATCTGCTGGACGGTACGACAGTGGGCAAGGAGGTTACCATCACCGAGTCGGAATCGAAGCGCAGCAACGATCTGGATCATTTGCCGTTCTTTACATTCTCTTATCGGTATGCGCAGCGTAATCACAATATCTTGCAGTTGCCGCGTGCCGGACGTGTGTTTGATAATACATTTGATTATACGTTTGAGTGATATGGGCATAAAGGTAATACATAGGCTTGATGCCATCCGGCTGCTGGAATCCGGACAGCCGGTTGATTTGCGTGTCTGGAAATTGTCCACAGGTGACATCATTGAGTACAAGGGGGTGATCTGTATCGGTTCCCATTGGCGGGGAGGCACGCATCTGGTCAAGTGTCCCAAATCCGGACTGCCGCGCAGGTTGCGTGATATCACATTGTTTTCAATTAATGCTATGGAGGTTTATTTATGAAAAATAAGACAAACAACAGGGTGCGGCTGGACTATATCCCTTCAGGTGTGTTTGAGGTGGGTAAATCCGGCGTGCAGGCGTCCATGGAGACGGTCGAGGACAGTTCGGCGGTTTTTGACGAGGATGGCGAAGATGTGTCCTCGACGACGTTGCCGGGGGCGAAAGGTTATAAATACGTGAACTGGGGCGCTGACAACAGGCTACCGTATGAGCTGATCAGGTTGATAGGGGTTGACGAGGTGATGTCTCAGAACAAGTTGTTCAATGTGCTTACTTGTTACGGTGCCGGGCAGAAGTATAATGACTATGATACGGGCAGACCGACTGTTGATAAGGAAATTAAAAAATGGATGCTGCATAACAGTATACCTTCCTTCATGCTTGAACAGGCGACAGATATGAAGTATTATTTTTTCTGTGTGTCGGTGATCATACTGTCTGTTGACGGTTCCCGGATTGTCAGGCTCCGGCACAAGGAGGCCTGTTATTGCCGGTTTGAAAAGGCGGATGATAAGGGGCGTATCAATCATGTTTTCTATGGCAACTTCCGGAAGTCAGCCTTGCGTGAGGATGAGATCGAGGTGCTGCCGCTGCTTGACGAAAAAGACCCGTTGGGTGATCTGGAGGTTCGGATGGGGCGTGCGCCCGGCAAGGACGGAAAAAAGTCCATACCCACTAAAGACCGCAAGTTTGCCATTTTGGTCCGTTTTCCGACACCCGGCTGCCGATACTATCCGTTACCCAACTATACTTCTATTTTTCGAGGCGACTGGTTTGACATCAAGCGGTTGATTGGTAAGGGGAAAAAAGCCAAGCTGAAGAATCATGCGACGGTTAAGTACCAGGTTGAAGTCCACAAGGATTTTTGGTCCAATCTGTTGGCTGAAGAGCACATAACCGAGCCTGTAAAGCAGCTGGAGCGCATTAAGAAAGAAAAAGAGAATATTAAAAATTTTGTGTCCGGCATCGAGAATTCCGGCAAGGTCTGGATTACCGGTTATTACATCGATCCTAACGGCAAGGAGAACCGTATGGTGCGTATCAATGTGATTGATACGACTAAAGAGGGTGGCGACTGGTCTGAAGACATTCAAGAGGCGTCCAATATTACCTGTTATGGTGATAATATTCATCCCAATCTGGTGGGGGCCACTCCGGGCAAGTCACAGTCCAATAACTCCGGATCTGACAAGCGCGAGCTGTTTACTCTCAAGCAGTCGCTTGAGATTGCCTTTCATGATCTGATGTACATGCCGCATAATGTGGTGATTCATTATAACGGATGGGGTGAGAAGGTCTATCCGGATGTGCCGATGATCCTGCTCACGACACTGGATCAGAATACCGATGCCAAATCAACGACTGCTAACCGGATAAACCATAATAACGATGAAGATGATAATTGATAAACAGACTTTTGAGAAGGTCGTTTTTGCAGCTGCTTCGGCAAACGTGTATGTGTTTGATGCGATACAAGATCGGTTTGAACAGGCTGAACATAAGCTCTTCGGCACGGTGCTGGGGAGTGATACGGATGTGGATACGCTGCCCGTTAAAGAAGATGTGTGCCGTTATATCTGTCTTGATGCGTTTTATCAGGCGATCCCAGGGCTGGATCTGATACTGACGGATACGGGGTTCGGTATTGTCAATAACCAGAATATATCTCCGGCATCACGTGATCGGGTTGAATCGTTGCGCGTGCAGATACAGCGTGAAGCGGATTATGCGCTGGACTGTATTATTGAGGGTATGACTGGTGATGACGCTTGGTCTTCATCTGTTTGTGCCAGGTTGGTGATCAGTTCCCTTTACTATACCGGTGCCCATGTGCGTGATTTTGCAGGCCGACCGACAGCCATCCGTACTGATCTGCTCGAACTTCGTCCGCAAATCAGCGAGGCTGAAGAATATATCCGGCGCGAGATATCCGCAGTTTTATTTGATCATTTGCTTGAACAAATCCGGCATAAATCTCTGGTTGAAGCTGAGATACCTTTGGTTTGTTCGCTCCGTAGGGCGATAGGTTTTTGGATCAACAAGCAGTTGCCGGCATTCCGTGTGGAACTGGCGAATGTGGTTAACTTACTGGAGGGGTGTCCGGACGATTTTCCGGCGTATAAGGATAGCGATGCGTATAAGGTAAAACATTTTGAATACTATAAAAATGAAAAAGAAGACACCTGCTACTTTTGGGGATAGGTTGATCAACTTCCATCTGCCGGATGCATGGCACAAGCTGGAGCAATGGCAATTGCGTTATGTGTGTTATATCATGACCCGTTTTGATCCGGTCACGGCAAAGACATACATCTTTGTCCGGCTGCTGGGGATCACTGTATTGCGCAGACAGGAGGACGGGTGGGTTTGTTCTGTTCGCAACGGATGGAAAAAGGTTCGGTTCTTTGTTCATTCGTGGCAAGTACAGTCTTTCCTGCACATGCTGGATTTTATCGAGCGTCCGGGTGATATGCCTTTCTGTTTGTGGCGGATCGGCAGGTTCCGGTCGGTGGATGCCCGGTTGCATGATGTTCCGTTTAAGGAGTATGTCAGTATTGAGAATTATTATCAGGGCTTTTTACGCACGCGCGATAACGCTCTTCTGCGTTCCATGGCAATTTTGTTGTATGTGGATCGCAAAGGGCGGCATCCCCGCCGGTTCAATCCTTCGGAAGAAGAACTGCTGTCCGTGTTTTTGTGGATTGCATCGGTTAAGAATCATTTTACAAAATGCTTTCCCTATCTGTTCCGTCCTCCGGAACAACTGGAGGGTGAAGCCTTTAATATGCTTGAACTCGTCAACGCGGAGATTCGGGCATTGACAGGCGGGGATATCACAAAGGAGAGAGAAGTATTACAGATGGATTGCTGGCGGGCGTTGACCGAACTGAATGAGAAGGCTCGCGAGGCACAGGAGTTACAACAGAGATATGGATGCAAATAATTTATTCGATGCGCTGTCCTATTTTAAAGGAATGTGCAAAAAAAACAAATTGGCCAAGGCTCACGCTTTTTATCCGTGTGTCTGTTCCGGTATCAACTCGCTTGAAGAGGTTCTTCAGAATCTTCGGCGCGAATCCGCGTTTTTCGCAGTAGATGATACGAATGACGGAGTGACCGAGAAGCGTTCCGGAGGATATTTTAAAAAACGTACTTTTACCGTGTTTCTCATGATGCGATACCGTATCAGTGATATGGTGGAACGCCAAGCGGCACTGGAGGTGTGCCGGCAGCTGTTCCGCCAGGTGCACAGCAGGATGCTGGTTGACCGTGAGAATCTGGATAACGAACTGGTGTACCTGAATACGGATAATGTGTATTCACGCGAACTGGGTGAATACTTTATTTCCGGATGTACAGGTCTGTATTTTATGATTGATGTTTCCGAACCGGTATCTCTAATTTATGACAGTGATGAGTGGGAGGAATGAGAATAGACCGAAGTCCACGGCTGAAGATCGGGCAAAGTATAAGAAGGCGTGGGCCGAGATGATGGTCACTATTTGGAGGGAGAAGATAATGAGACTGCACGTGGTTGATACGGTGTTACTGCACAATGATATAACGGAGAATGTGACAATGGGCAGCAGTGAACTGACTGTGATCCAGCATAAGTTTATGGAATATGGCATTTATCAGGATTGTGGTACGGGGCGGGGATATGAGATCGACGGCCAGTTGTATAATGACGGTCATAGAGGGCATAACAAGGGCGATTTGAAGTTTTTGAATCCGGATTTGAGAGGCAAGAATTATATGCATAGACAAAAATCCGGCAAGATTACCTCAGGTGAACCTCGCAAACCCCGTGAATGGTTCTCACGTGCCTATTTTGCATCGGTCATGGTCTTGAAAGAGCAGATGGCATATATGTATGGTGAGGAGTTCTGTGGTCTGCTTGCGGAGAAGATTGAAGAGGCGAATCACAAGCGCAGTACCTCCATGCGTTCGCATTTATGGGGGCATCATAAAAAGAAATGATGTCTTTTTACGGCTTTTGGCTTTGTTGTTACTTTGGAATAAAAAAGTAAATGGCGGATATTAAAGACACATTAAAAAAATTGGCGGAGCAGATAAGGGATGAGCGTAATGCCGGAGCGAATACGGCATTGCGTGTCGGATCTTTGTTGTTGGCCATGATTGATGCTGGTGCTGATGTTGATAAGCTGAGAAAAATATTTATTTGCAAGGATCAGGATGATTTTACCGGTTTTATGTTGAAACTTCTAGGCGGTATGGAGGTAGGTGAGGCGGTAGATTCTATGGTTGCAGGAAAAGGTATTGTAGCTGACAGGAATGGTCGTATGCAGTTATCTCGTCTTGAGGTACGCGATTCCGCAGTGTTCAAGGAAATCATCTATAACCGTCTGAACGCACAGGAAGGCGACACCTCATATTCCGATAACGGAGTCATTGAGTCCGTGGCTTTAGAGAGCGACGGAACTTATACCCTGAAATTGCGCAAGCGCTGGGAGAATGACTTCACCGCATTCCAGGAGGGTGATATAGTGTACGGGATTGTAAACAACCTCTTTTCAACGGGGGAGTATTACGCCTCGTGGATGCGCGTGCTGTCCAAGAATGTCCCGGCCAACTCCATCTCGGTGTTGTCATACCCGGACAGTGAGGTGCCGGGCGGTAAAAACTATCCTCCCACAGAGTTGACGATCATTACCAGAAGAGGAAACGCCTTCAATGAGGACAGGCAAAGCTACTGGTATTTGTCCGCCACCACGGATAAATGTCTTGTCTGGCTGGAAGGAGTAACGAAGCCTGTCTTGGAACAGAACAACTATTACATGATATTGGGGCGTTTGCCCAATTTGGATTTGTTCGACAATCTCCCCGTCAACTATAAGCACTCGTACATATTCGCCCGTGCCGGCATCTTCGGTGAACTTTACCGTGTGGACTGGCAGGGACTGCCCGTACAGGAACTGGTGGACCGTGGCTTTTGGTCGGCCGAAGTCGCGTCCTCTGACAATCCTTACATCAATACGCAGGAGCGGGCGGACACGGTTTGGCACTACGGCTGCAAATGGAAGTGCCTGATGACGGGAACAGCCGACGAACCGCAATATGCGGCGGCCGGATGGGCGATGCTGGAAGGGAACCCGGAATTTACGATAGAGATCGGCAGCACAAAGGGGTGGTATTTTGATATCGAGACTTTTTCCACAACGTTATATATTACCGGCAAGCTGTACAACCGTGACGTGACAGATCATATACTTGACGCTGATGTGAGCTGGACGCGTGATACCGGGAATGTATCAGAAGATAACGCATGGGCGGTGAAGCGTGCCGGCGCCGGGAAAAATCTTCCTCTGACGATAGATGATCTCGGACCGAATTATACCAACATGCGGGTGTGTACGTTTAAAGCACAGGCGTTATTGCGTGACGGGCAGCAGTTTGAAGTGGCGGAGAATTTTGTAACATTTTAAAATGGTTTTATACAATGGCAACAAAGCAACGAAAAATAGAAATCAACTACCGGCTGTTACAAACCAGTTGTAACATCGAGGTGGTGGGCAGCGTGCCGGACATGCAGGTCTACCAGGCTGACAAAGCTGAATACACTCCGGACTATACGCTGACACCGCTGGTCCTGTTTCCGCGGTGCAACGCCACCGATCCGGAAGCGGTGACTAAAATCGGGGCGGTCAACTCCAGGCTGACCAACATGAAGTGGTACGAGCGCATCGGAACCACACGCACACTTATCACATCGACAAACACAGGCTACAGCATTACGGAGTCCGGTGACAGCAAGGGACAGATCACAATGAAAAAAAATGTCACCGTCCTAAAACCCGTCACGCTGGAGTTTTACGCAGAATATGCCGACACACGTACCGGACAGCTGTTTACTTTTCAGATGAGCCGTCTTGTCCGCGCGGTTGACGGCACGGATGCGATCCCCGTATTGACGATAGACAGCCCGTCCACGCTGGACTGGAACCCGGTGCGTGACATCACCGCACAGACCATCACGGCTAAACTGATGGTAGGCGACACGGACGTGACGGCTACGGGCAAATGCAAGTTCTTCTGGTACCGTCTGTTGTCTACGGGAGCGCTGGAGGCGATAACCACAGGAGCGGGTGACAACGACTGGGAGTTTGTATCACTGAACAAGAATGTATATAAGATTGACCGCAATTATATAGGTGATGACATCACGATTGTCTGCAAGGCCACCTATGCGGCTTCCGGGACTCCGGCATCAACCCCGGGCACATCGGACCCGGCAGTCTCTACGGTGATACGCCGCAGGATTCCGAAGATTGAAGCCGACTGGGAGGGCGTACCTACGGGTGTTCCGGATGGGACTTACGCCATCTTTCCCAGACCCGTCATTCGGGATACCATGGGGGTTATCCCGAATCCATCCGCCATGTTTAACTGCCACTGGTACGTCAAGAAGAGCGGAGATGCCGGATATGCCAAGGTTGCCGACGGATACTCTCCCAGGATACCTTTCAGCAACGGCATGATGTTAAAGCTGGAGGTGGAGGACAGAGGCCCTTACGTGGCGCTGACACAAGGCGGCAAGGTGCTCACACAAGGGGGCAAGGCGGTAGTAGTAAGAAAATTTGGATAACATTAAAAACAATAGAATTATGGCATTTTACATTAAAGTAACGAAGGAGGTTGCCGACCGGTTGCATCTGACCGATATCCGCAACAGGACAGCGGATGGCAATGTATTATTGTGGCAGGCGGACGTGGCACGTTTCCCCGGCGACACGGTATTTGACAGGGCCAAGGAAGCGGGTGGCATCTGCCTGACCCCGCAGGCGGCGAAAGAAGAGATAGACGGTACGGACCATCCCGTCGAAGTATTCACACCTGCCTCTTGGGGGGAGGACAACACCGAAAGCTCCGAAGGCACGGATAGTACGGAAACGACCGGGGAAGGAGGAGCGTCATGAGTTTGGCCAGCGCGACCGGACAGGTCATATTTTCGCAAAAGGGCGGCGTATACATGCCTGCCATCCAGTGTAACCAGGGAGATCTGTATCAGGAGTATATGGGCGAAGCGTCCGCGCCGACGAACATCGCACCGGATTTCGCTTCGCTCAAGCCCGTCTTGTCCTTCATTCTCACCTCTTCGCGGGTGGCGGAAGGGCTGGTGGTTCCTTCCTCCATGAAATGGTATTTCAATGATGTCGAGATCAAGTTCTCGGGCAATGTCTCCACCAACACGTTTGGCGGTGAGACGGGACATTTCAAGTTTATCCCTTACCAGCCCGGTACGACGGATTACTACGGATTGCAGATCGTCAAGAATCTGGTCAAGGCGAGTGGAGCGGCCTCTTGTACCATCAAGGGTGAAGCTACCGTGACGATAGGGAATACCAGCGACACCGTCCAGTTCGTCTATAGCATCCCCATCACCAAGGGGGTCGGAAACCAAAAGCATGTGACGATCATTGCCGGTGACAACAAGTATTTTACCCTTCGGGACAAAGGGCAGAGCTGCATTCTGAAAGCCGTAGCGCGCATGGGCAGTGACGAGATCACTACCGGACTGGCGTACAAGTGGTACAACCAGGTCAACGGTGCGTGGAGCGTGCTGAGCGGAAAGACCACACAGACATTGACCGTCACCAACGATATGGTTGACACGACAGGTGTGTTCAGAGTGGAGGTGTACCAGGGCGGCAAGCTCATCGGTCAGGACACGCAGTCCGTAATGGATGCGTCCGATCCGTTTGATTTGATCCTGAATCCCACGCCCGAGGACGAGACCATCCGGGAAAGTGGTGACACGGTGGTCTATAAGCCCATTCTGGTCAAGCGTGGAAGTACCACCAAGTACAAGGACATGACTTTCTATTTCGTGTTCATGGACAGTGCAGGAGTAGTCCTTAACCCGTCTACTTCCGGTACAGCAGCCACTTCCGGCACGTGTACTTGGGACATGTGCCAGCAGGCAGGAGGCAACGTGGCATGGACCATCACAACCAAGGAATAAGGAGGTGATATGCCGTTGGTGACTAGAACCGGACAGGTCAGTTTTGCTCCAAAAGGTGACAAGGGAGATAAGGGGGCGCGCATGCGTATGCGTGTATGGGAGGCGTCTGTGTCTTACCTGGAGGGCAAGCAAGGGCAGCAGTTTTACGACATTGTACTTTATGACAACCTGCTGTACCTGTGCATCCGTTCGCATACGTCGGTATCGACGGAAACCCCCAAACAGAATGTGGCTTCGGGAAAAATAAAATACTGGGAGGTAGCACAGAGCTGGACTTTTATCGCCACCAAGCTGTTGCTGACCGAGAAGATCAAGGCGTCCATGATTGATGCGGACGGTATCATGGCGGTCAATGTGGACATCAGCGGAAAAATCACGGCGGATAGCGGACGTATCGGTCCGTTTTCCATAGATTCCGGCATGTTGTCCTCAAAAACTCTTTATAAGGATACAACAGATACTTATGTTGGTTTCAATCTGTCTGCCGGACAAATTGAGTTTTATAACGAAAGGACATTTGCACGTGTGAAAATCGGGGGAAACACGCAGTTTGTCACCATTGAAGGAATTGCGTATGATGCCGGAATTGACATACAGAGTCCGAATCCCATGATCGGGATGCACATCAAGACTCCGAGCATTCCTCTGTTCGTGGAGGGGGGTAACATTTTCCTTCATCCGAACAATGACAGTTATGTGTCTCTTCATGGCATAGTGGGGAACTGGAGGAACATATCCGACAGCACTTCCCTGAATAACAATGATGACAATGTGATGTTTATTAATACGGGTAATATAGAAGTGACACTTCCTCCGGATGTTCCGGGACATACCATATACTTCAAACGTATGAACGGCGGGGTACGACTTAAGGGAGGACGCATCCTGCCTGCCCCCGGAGGAAAAGAGATGTCCTCCATTGATCTGGATTATGCGTCCGGATTCGTTAAATGTATGGGCAATTATTGGGTTATGTTTTATTGCGGATAACAGTATTTAATTAAGAATATTATGAAAGTTGATTTTACAAAATTTCCCCTGTTCACGGGGATAGACAGACAGGATATGGTGATAGCGGATATCCGTAAGGATATTGCTGACGGCATTTACAGGAACGTGCCCGGTCTTCCGGCGCACGTGCTTGCGGAGAAGATCTATCGGAACGAGCTTGTGGAGCTTGCCGATGACGAGATTCATATACTTGACCTCTACACTTCCGCTTCGGTGGGGCAGCTCGCCGACTCATGGCAGGATTATAAGAAAAACAATTTGGAAACTGAAACTGGTAAATAAAAAATATTATGGAAAAGATGGAATTAAGTGAGGCGTTGAAAGCCAATGCCTCAGTACTGGAAGAACTGATTGGTTTTCCTTATCGTGGATACAAGTTAGCAACAAATGAAAATTTAGATGGTTTTATTGAGCGGGGAGTATGCGTTTTAGGACAACCTGATGCGAGTGGTGTAGGTCCTAATGATCATGGAATGCTTATATGTGGAGTGACTCCATCAGGAGGAATATTTCAAGTCATGTTTTCTATTAGGAATAAGATTTACCATAGATATAGAAGCACAAGTGGAGTATGGAATCCATGGTATGTTTATACATCATCAGTTTATAATCCATAAATACTATACAGGAAACTGTCTCTATGTTAGTTTCCTGTAAATGGTAATATTAGTTTTTGGGATTCTTGGTGTACAATTATACCTGTGTCCATGCGTTCCAAGCTTCTTCCCCTACTTTCCTCCGCAAAAAAACATGATTGTTGATGTCATAGAGAATTTGAATAGTGGAACTGCCGCCAAAACGTTTGACCTCTACTGTTCCTGCTGCTCCAAACGGATGCTTTTTTGAGTCATAGTCCGATGTGGAGTTAAAAGTATATATGCTGCCGGGAGAAGTGTTGTTCCATAACAAGCCATCCAGTTCTGACAGCAGGGATATTAATGTATATTTAAACACCAGTTCTTCCAGGCATGAACCAATTGGAATTTTTCGTTAAAAAGATTTCCAATCAGTCCATAAGTTATCTGTATTTGAGTTTTTAACTCTATATTTAGCTCCTGTTGCATTATATAGTTTTTGTACGACCCCACCCGCACCATCGAAGGCATTAAATACGACCAAGGTTCCCCATACACCTTGTTTCGGCTTAACTTTATAAATACCCATTTCTATTACAGTATCCAACGCACCCGTTTCGTCATAAGATGTTACGTTGACATCGCCTCTGAACATAAATGGAAATAGTTTCAAACTTGTGAATAGTCCTTCCAGAAGTGCAAACAGATAAATTTTATGTCAAAGAAACCGTCTTCCAGGTTCCCCAAGCACCATTCCACCATTTTATTCTAAACACTAAAAAACCACCATAGTTATTAGTCCTAAATTGTACTGTTGACTGTCCCAGGTTATGACTGAAGACAAGAAGCGTTTGATCATTGTATGAAGTGCCTTTTATTGCATATACTCCAGGCTCATACACTTTATCAATATCGTCTTCAGTTTCTAACTGGATATACCCTTTTCCTTTAAATATAGTACTACTGCTAACTCCTAACAGTCCTTCCAGCTCTCAATTTTTAAGAAAATCATGTCAAAGAAACGGTTTGCCAATTACTCCAAGTATTAGATAGCCCCAATAACATATCCCTTGGGGGTTTCTGCCAGTCGTGCGCCTTTCTTTTGTTTTCTCAGAATACCAAGGCCCTATATTACAAATATGTTGTATGTTGGTCTGTATATAGTTTATTTTGTGCATTTTTTATGCATAAGATTTTTCTTTAACATATTTGTTATAGCTTTGCTATCACAAATAACTGAATGTGTTTTTATTTTTTGATTCATTAAGCTTGGATGTTGTAAGGCATCTTGCTAGCAAAGCAGTTTGTATTAAAAAAGGCAGGATTGGTGAATCCCGCCTTTTTTATGTTTTTTATTCAAAGAGACGCAAAATATATTATTTCAGTATTTCACCTTTTTCATTGAAGAACACCGTACTTTCAGTTCCT
>ENA-UERY01000549-UERY01000549.1-human-gut-metagenome-genome-assembly--contig:-NODE-549-length-31136-cov-20.750893_pt1 | contig 31136 bp, 25 predicted proteins | sample MGYA00242989_ERZ507990 | MGnify/ENA primary metagenome ERZ507990 (study PRJEB26167, sample SAMN06115529) | human gut metagenome | host: Homo sapiens | place: China:Fujian | collected 2015-08-26...
GTCAGTCACTCTATCCAGCTGAGCTACCAACGCATACATTCCGTCCGGAACAAGATGTATTTTATCACTCGTAAAGGGTTTTGTCAACAATTTTTTGAAATATTTTTGATTTTTTAGAAAAAAAGCGTCTTTTCGTCGTTCCAATTTCAGGTGTACCGGTACACCGCCTTGATCACGGCTCCCCGGCGAGGTGCCGGGCGATTTTCACGCCCGTAGGGCCAGCGGGAGCAGGACTACCGGCAAAATTCCGTTTGCAGCACTTTTTCTTTTTTTATTATACCGCTTTTGCCCCACTTGTGCTATAATAACTTTACTAATGTTTGAAAACGCTCCTTTTGGGGCAGCACGGAGGGTAGAACCTATGAAACTGGTAAGCGTGGAAACTCCCGAAAAGAGTGTCTGCAAAATGACGTTCAGCGCTTCTGCTGAGGAACTGGAGGCCGCATCCAACGCCGTGTACGAGCGCACCCGCGCCTCTTACACCATCAAGGGCTTTGCAAAGGGTGAGGCGGACCGCGCTCAGATCGAGGCGGACCGCGGAGAGCACACGTTCTGGTATGATGCCATCAACGACCTGATGGACAAAGATGTGCCGGCTCTGTATGACGCCGCCATGAAAGAGAACCGCTTCCGTGGACGAGCCCACCTATGATCTGGTCAGCGTGAAGAAAGACGAGGGCTTTGTGGCCACTGCCACCACCGCCCTGCAGCCCGAGCTGAAGCTTGCCCAGACCTCCGGCTTCAAGGTCGAGTGCGTCACCCCGGCTGTCACGGACAAAGAGATCGACAATGTGCTGGAGCACCGCCGTCAGGCCTCTGCCGAGCTGGTGCCCCACAAGGGCCCGGCCGTCAAGGGCAATATCGTCCACATTGACTATGAGGGCCAGATGGACGGCCAGCCGTTCAAGGGCGGCTCCGCCAAGAACCAGACCCTGCAGCTGGGCAGCAGCCGGATGATCCCCGGATTTGAGGAGGGCATCCTGGGCCACAAGGGCGGCGAGGAGTTCGACATCTTTGTCACGTTCCCCACCCGCTACCATGTGAAAGACCTGGCCGGCAAGCCCGCCGTCTTCAAGATCAAGCTGATCGACGTCTGCGTCCGCCAGCTGCCCGCCCTGAACAGTGATTTTGCCAAGAAAGCGGGCAAGGTGGACACCATGGAAGCGTTCCGTGAGCAGATCCGCCAGCAGATCCACGATGGCAAGCACGCCAGCGCCCTGAACCGCGCCAAGGATCAGGTCCTGACCCAGCTGGCCAACGCCGCGGAGGGCGAGATCCCCAGCGTCCTGGTGGAGAGCACCTACCAGCGCGAGATGGAGAACATCCAGCAGCAGCTCCAGATGCAGCGCGTCAGCCTGGACCACTACCTGTCCCAGGTGCACCAGACCCGCGAGACCTTTACCGCAAACGTTCACAAGGCTGCGGAGAACAACACCCGCGCCCGGATGGCTCTGCTGCAGGTGGCACAGCAGGAGAACCTCGTCCCCACCGATGAGGAGATGACCGCCAAGATGCAGGAGCGTGCCGACAAGCTCAAGAAGCCTCTGGAAGAGATCATGGCCAAGTCCAACGTGGAGAGCATTCGCCGCAACGAGGCCATCCGTCGCGCTGCTGACTGGGTGATCGAGCACTCCACCATTGAGGAGAAATAAGCAGTTTTCCAAGCCCGTGCCCTGCACGGGCTTTTTTGTTGTATTTCTTGACTTTTTCTTTGTTTTGCGTTATTTTTATAGTAGAATCTGTAATAAAATTTGGGCACGCCTGTCCAAGTCTCAGATTGGAGGTTTTGAACCATGAAAAAGCTATTCTGCACACTGTTGTCTGCGGCGGCAGCGGTGGCTCTGCTCTGTGGTTTTACCCCCTCTCCGCAGGAAAACAGCGCGGGAGCGGGGCTCATTACCAAAACCTATGAAACGGCAGAGGCCATCAGCAGCCTATCCGTCAGCGACAAATACGCCGATGTGACGGTAAAAGCCGATGATGTGGACCATGTGGTGGTGGAGTACAGCTACAACAGCTCCTACAACGATGCCTTTGGCACGGGCGGAGAGCTGTACAGCTTTACCATTGCGGGCCCGAGCCTGAACATTCAGGGCCTCAAGGGCGACGCTTCCATGAGCGTGAACAACAGCAAGTGCATCTGCACCATGACCGTCAAGCTGCCCCGCAGGGCGTTTGCAGGCCTCACGGTGGATACCAGCAACGGCAATATCACCATCCAGGATATGACGTCTCAGTCCAACACCCTGACCACCACCAACGGCAACATTTCCATTACCGGCGGCAGCCTGGATAACCTGAACGCCACGGCCAACAACGGCAAAGTGGAAGTGAACAACCTGCTCACCCAGACCTTTGCCGCTTCCACCCGGAATGGCCGCATCAGCCTGGCCAACACCTCGGCTTTGAGCATTACCGCACAGGCCCAGAACGGTGACGTCAAGCTGGACCACACCTCGTCGCCCTATTTCTACTGCACCGCCACCAACGCCAGCGTGGTGGGCACTGTGACGGGCCGCGGCGCGGAGTATGGCCTGGATCTGACCGCGGGCAATGGTCGCGTGACCCTTATCGACGCCAACGACGATAGCTTCGCCATCCGCAGCAGCGCCCCTGTCCAGCAGAATCTTGGCGCCGCCCAGAGCTTTACGGCCAATGCCAGCAACGGCAACGTGAACCTGGAATTCGTGCAGTGAGGCACCTTTAAAACGACAAACACTCCTCTGTAAAACCAACAGGAGCCTGTGCCGGGAAGCGATTCCCACGCACAGGCTCCTGTTGGTTTTTGTTATTTTACTTTGTCAGCAGGTTGAAGCCCATGACCACGATGCCCAGCACCACCAGCACGATACCGGTCGCGCGGTTGAGGGTCTTGGCGTCCGCCTTATTGGCAAAGACCGCCGCAATACGGGCCCAGAGCAGGGTAAAGAGGACGCAGAGGGCAAACACGGGCCAGTCCGGGGCCCCGCCGATGGCAAAGTGGGAGACAGCACCCGTCAGGGCCGTGAACGTCATGATGAAGACGCTGGTGCCCACGGCGGTCTTGAGCTCATAGCCGAGGACGCTGGTGAGGATGAGGAGCATCATCATGCCGCCGCCGGCCCCCACAAAGCCGCAGATAAGGCCGATGATGACACCGCAGACGATGGACTGGATCGCACGCTTTTTCGCGGAGATCCCCTGCATGGCCTCTTTGGTGGTCATGACCGGCTTGACGATGAACTTGATGCCCAGCAGGAACGTCATAAACACCGAGAAGCCGCCCATCGCCCGAGAGGGGACAAGGCTTGCCAGCCAGCTGCCCACCACCGTGAATCCCAGCACGCTGGCCATCATGATGAGGCCGTTTTTCACGTCCAGATTCTTATTCTTGTGGTAGGTGTAAGCGGACACCGCACTGGCCAGCACGTCCGACGAAAGGGCGATGCCCACGGCCATGTAGGGGTTCATGCCCAGAAACGTGATGAGCATGGGGCTGATGACCGCCGCCGCACTCATCCCGGCAAAGCCGGTGCCGAGGCCGGCACCCATTCCGGCAAAAAATGTGACCAGAAGAACATATAAAATTTGCATCTTAATCTTCCCCCTCCATGATGGCATCCAGATTTTTGCTCATGGTCTCCAGCGTGGCAAAAAACGCCGCCCGCTGGGCTTCGTCCGTGTGGTCCAGCAGCCGCTCCAGAAAACGGTTCTGCACCTCCCGGCCCCGCTCTACCACGGAGCGGGCCTTTTCCGTCCCGATGAGCAGGGTCTTGCGGCGGTCACCTGCCACGGCCTCCCGCCGGAGGTAACCCTCCTGCACGAGGCGGTCCACATTGACCGAGACAAGGTTCGCTTTTAGCTTTCGCACCTCCACGATGTCGCTGGCCGTCTTGTATTCGGGGTTATTGACGAGGAACAGCAGGATATCCAGCGCCGTCTGCGGCAGCTTGAGTTCCTGACACAGGGGCTTGCAGGCGGCGTTGTAGCCCACCATAAACTTCTGTGAGAATTCCAGGCTGGGGTTCATGCAGCTTCACTTCTTTCAATTTTAGATTGTTCAAATTTGAAGTGATTATAGCACCGTGACCGCTTTCTGTCAAGGGACGCAAAAACTCCCGTACACTCTCTAAAGAATGCACGGGAGTCTGTTTTACAATTGTTCAAAAGATTTGCGGCATCTGCGCAGGGCTTGCATTTTCATGCAGCTCTGCTTGCTCCAAGGCCTCGTTCTTTCCGGCAATTTTAATTTGCTTCCAGTTTTCTGCGCTTCCGCCGTAATAAACATTTTGCAGAAAATAGCAGCTTTCGAATGCACTTTTCTCAATGGACCGAACACTGGCTGGAAGATAAACACTCTTCAAGTCTCTGCAATTGGCGAACGTACTTTCCTGAATTTCTTTGATTCCGTCCGGAATCGCTGCCGTTACCAGATTGGTAAATCCAAATGCACTTGCACCGATTTCTTTTAACCCCTGCGGGAGAGAAATCTCGATCAACTGACTATTCGCAAATGCGTCTTCTCCAATTTTTGTAACACCTGTCGGCAACGAAGCCATCGTGAGTCCACTGTTCATGAAAGCCATATCTTCAATTGTTTTCAGTTTCGACGGAAATTTGAATTCCTTGAGCGAGTCACAGTTCGCAAACATTCCCTCTTCAATTCTTTCCGTCTCATCCGGGAGCACAACGTCCTCCAGACTTTCGCACCCTCTGAATTGGTAACCATTCTGCTCATTCTCCGTCGAAAATTTCGTTTTTCCCAGGAAGCGAACCGTCTTCAGATTTCTGTTATCTGCAAAAGCCATCCCATCCACCAGAGTGACGGAGGCCGGAATCGTAACTTCTTCAATTGCCGTATTCTGGAATGCGTCGATGGGAATGTAATCTAATTTTGCCGGAAGTGAAAGAGTCTTTGCTTTTTTGCAGTCCCGGAATGCACCAAGCTTAATGCTTTTTACCGAATTGGGGAGGTTAATTTCTTTCAGTGCGGAACATCCTTGAAAAGCACATCCCATAATCGTTTCAAGCCCTTCGGAAAAAGAAATGTGTTCCAGTGATTTGCAAAATTCAAACCCATAAGTATAAACTGTCTTGATGCTGGCCGGAAGCGTCAGCGTTACCATGGTATTGCTACCCGCCATTCCTCCAATCGTCACAATGCTGTATTTTCCTATTTTCTCCGGAACGACTACATTTGCTTCCAACGTTCCATTATACCCAGAAATCGTGGCCGTTCCATCCCTTTCGGGGAAATACAACCAATTTGTCTCAATGATTTCTTCCTGACCGTTTCCACCATCGCCGTTAGAGGGATCGTCCGGCGTTTCGCCGTTGTTTCCGCCGTTACCGTTTGTGCTGCCGCCATTACTGTTCGACGGAGTTCCGCCGCCACCGCCGCAGGCCGTCAGCATCCCCATGGCAGAGGCTGTAGCAGCTACGGCTCCCGCTGTTTTCAAAAAATTCCGGCGTGTTATTCTGATTTTCATGTTGACTTCTCCTCGCATTCGCAGACTATTGTTAAAATGATAGTTTCTTTCTAAAAACTATACCATTGCAATAAGCAAGTCAAGTAAAAGTATCAAAATACTATAAGTTTCTCACTTTTAACTATTATAACCGGCTATACTTTAGTCACTTTGTAATAGGAGGGGAAACCGCAATGTTTGGGGAGCTGCTGCGTGAGTTAAGAAAAGACCATGGCATGACACAAGTTGACCTTGCAAAAGAGCTTTCCCTTTCTCCTCTGACCATTTCTGCTTATGAACGCAACCGCTGCGTTCCGGATGACTCCACAAAGGTAAAAATCGCCAGAATCTTTAATGTTTCACTGGATTATCTGCTCGGCCTCATCCGTGAACCGCTCCCGTATGAGCGTTCCTCCCACACGATTCATTGTCCACAGGATTTCACACCGGAAGACTTGAACAAAGTCCGCGAATACGTCGTATTTTTAGAATATCAAAAGCAGAAGAAACAATAAGAGCCTGCACCCGGAAAGTTTCCGCAGTACAGGCTCTTTTTTCATGTTAAATCGCCAGCAGGATCAGCCGCATTACCAGCGCGCAAAGCCACGCGGTGACGCACTGGTTTAACACCATGATGGCCGCCCACTTGCCGCCAAGCTCACGCTTGACAGAGGCCACTGCAGCAATGCAGGGGGTATACAGCAGGCAGAAGACCAGCAGCGGGGCCGCCTGGGCCGGGGTAAGGGCAGCTGCAAAGGCTGCCGAGGAGCCGAACAGGATGGTCAGGGTGGAGACAACGCTCTCCTTTGCCATAAAGCCGGTGATGAGGGCCGTGGAGATCCGCCAGTCGCCAAAGCCCAGCGGCGCGAACAGCGGCGCGATCCCGCCCGCCAGCAGGGCCAGAATGCTGGTCTGCGGGTCAGACGTCAGGCGGAGCCGGAGGTCAAAGTTCTGCAGGAACCAAATAACGATGGTGGCTATAAAGATGACCGTAAACGCCCGCTCGAGAAAATCCCGGGCCTTTTCCCAGAGCAGCTGGGCCACGTTTTTCAGGCCCGGCAGGCGATAGTTGGGCAGCTCCATCACAAAGGGCACGGCCTCGCCCTTGAAGACTGTTCCCTTGAGGAGAATGGCCATTCCTACGCCCACGAGGATGCCAAGGAAATACAATCCCACCATGACCAACGCGGCCTGACGCGGGAAAAATGCCGCTGCAAACAAGCTGTAAATGGGCAGCTTGGCCGAGCAGCTCATAAACGGAGTGAGCAGGATGGTCATTTTTCGGTCACGCTCCGAGGGGAGGGTGCGGCTGGCCATCACGCCGGGCACTGTACAGCCAAAGCCGATGAGCATGGGCACGATGCTGCGGCCGGAAAGGCCGATGCGGCGCAGCAGCTTATCCATCACAAAGGCCACACGCGCCATGTAGCCGGTATCCTCCAGCATGGAGAGAAAGAAGAACAGCACCACGATGATGGGCAGAAAGCTCAGCACGCTGCCCACGCCGGTAAAGATGCCGTCGATGACCAGCGAGTGCACCGCCGCGTTGACATTCCAGTTGGTCAGGGCGGTGTCCACAACGCCGGTCAGGGCGTCGATACCCATTTCCATGAGGTTCTGGAAAAACAGGCCGATGACATTGAAGGTGAGGAAGAACACCAGACCCATGATGGCGATAAACGCCGGGATGGCGGTGTACTTGCCGGTAAGGAACTTGTCGATGCGGTTGGAGCGCAGCTGCTCCTTGCTTTCGTGGGGCTTGACTACCGTCTGCGCCACCAGTTCCTGAATAAAGGAGAAGCGCATATCCGCAATGGCGGCGGCGCGATCCAGCCCGCGCTCCTGCTCCATCTGCACGATGATATGCTCGATCATTTCTTTTTCGTTGGGGTCCAGCTTCAGCGCTTCCTCAATGCGGGGGTCGCCCTCCACCAGCTTGGTGGCGGCGAAACGCACCGGGATGCCCGCCGCCTTGGCGTGATCCTCAATGAGGTGCAAAATGCCGTGGATGCAGCGGTGCACCGCGCCGCCGTGGTCATCCTCGCTGCAGAAATCCATGCGCCCGGGGCGCTCCTGATACTTTGCCACATGGACAGCGTGGTCCACCAGCTCGTCCACGCCCTCGTTCTTGGCGGCGGAGATGGGGATGACTGGGATGCCCAGCATCGCCTCCATCTTGTTGATGCGCACCGTGCCGCCGTTGCCGCGCATTTCGTCCATCATGTTCAGCGCCAGCACCATGGGGATATCCAGTTCCATCAGCTGCATGGTCAGGTAAAGGTTGCGCTCGATGTTGGTGGCATCCACGATGTTGATGATGCCGGTGGGCTTTTCGCCGATGATGAACTGCCGGGTAACGATCTCCTCGCTGGAATAGGGGGACATGGAATAGATGCCCGGCAGGTCAGTGACCTCGGTCTCCGGGTGCCCCTTGATGGCACCGCTCTTGCGGTCCACCGTCACACCCGGAAAGTTGCCGACGTGCTGGTTGGAACCGGTGAGCTGGTTGAACAGGGTGGTCTTGCCGCAGTTCTGGTTGCCCGCCAGCGCAAAGGTCAGGGTCTTATCCTCCGGCAGGGGATGCTCCCCCTCCTTGGTGTGGTACTTGCCGCCCTCACCAAGACCCGGGTGCTCCACCATTTTTCCGTCCACCGGGGCGTGCACCGCCGGGGTCTTTTCGGTGGGGGTCACGGTGATCTGTGCCGCGTCGTCCAGACGCAGGGTCAGCTCATAGCCGTGGATGCGCAGCTCCATGGGGTCGCCCATGGGCGCCAGCTTTACCAGCGTGACCTCTGCTCCGGGGATCAGACCCATATCCAGAAAATGCTGCCGCAGTGCGCCTGCACCGCCCACAGCATCCACTATGGCGCTTTTGCCGATCTGTAACTCTTTTAACGTCATATCCGTTGCCTTCTTTTATATGTACTGTTCTTATGTGTTAGTCTGTGTTAACAAATGTAGTATAGGCTAACTGACAGCGGATGTCAATAGAGAATATAGACATAAAAAAGCACCGCACACTCTCAGGCGAGAATATGCGGTGCTTTGGTTTTATAAGTTACTTCACAGTGTGGTAGCCATCGGGGTTGTTCTTCTGCCAGTTCCAGCTGTCGGCGCACATCTCCTCGATGCCGTACTCAGCCACCCAGCCCAGCTCGTTCTTGGCCTTGGTGGGGTCGGCGTAGCACTCCGCGATATCACCGGGGCGGCGCGGGTCGATGACGTAGGGGATCTCCTTGCCGCAGGCCTTGGAGAAGGCATGGATGACATCCAGCACGCTGTAACCCTTGCCGGTGCCCAGATTGCAGATGAAGAGGCCGCAGCCGGTCTCCAGCTTGCGGATGGCGCACACATGGCCCCGGGCCAGATCCACAACATGGATGTAGTCACGCACACCGGTGCCGTCCGGGGTGGGGTAGTCGTTGCCAAAGACGTGCACCTTTTCCAGCTTGCCCACAGCCACCTTGGCAATGTAGGGCATCAGGTTATTGGGGATGCCGTTGGGGTCCTCGCCGATCAGGCCGCTCTTGTGGGCGCCGATGGGGTTGAAGTAGCGCAGCAGCGCCACATTCAGGCTGGGGTCAGCCTTGCAGACGTCCTGCAGGATGCGCTCGGTGAAGGCCTTGGTGGTGCCGTAGGGGTTGGTGGTAGCACCCACAGGGAAGTCCTCGGTGATGGGCACACTGGCGGGGTCGCCGTAGACGGTAGCGGAGGAGCTGAACACGAAGTTATGGCAATCATGATGGCGCATCACGTCCAGAATGACCAGCGTGCAGTTGAGGTTATTGTAGTAGTACTCGATGGGCTTGGACACGCTCTCGCCCACAGCCTTGTAGGCTGCAAACTGGATGACGGCGGTGATGTCCGGGCACTCGGAGAAGATCTTCTCCACGTCCTCGCGGCGGGTCATGTCTGCCTTGTAGAAGCGGAAATCCTTGCCGGTGATCTGCTTGACCCGGTCCAGAACCACAGGAGAAGCGTTATAATAGTTATCTGCCACCACGATATCGTAGCCAGCGTTCAACAGTTCGATGCAGGTGTGGCTGCCGATGTAGCCGGCACCGCCGGAAACCAAAATTGCCATAGCCGAGTACCTCTCTCACATAGTATTATCACTTTTATCTCTTTGCGCCGGGCGCTGCCCGGTCTGCTTAAAGCATACCGCTTTTTGCCGCCGACTGCAAGGGGCGCTTTCTTTATTCGGATGTAATTTTGTTGCATCTTCGCGCAACGCACTTTTGATTGACAGAGATTTTTCGCACTTTTCACATGGAGAGAATGCGCCGTTTGTGCAAAACATAGAAATGGAGAGGGAAACTCCCTCAGTCAAAGTCTGACGGCTTTGACAGCTCCCTCGGGGAAGTACGCCCTCTCAGGCGCTCCCGCGCCAGCTCCCCCGAAGGGGGAGCCAAGATTTAAAGCTTGTTGCTAAAGTGTTAGGTGTAATGAGAAAGTTTCCGGTAGTGCTCTTGCCTCTCCCTTTGGGAGAGGTGGATGCGAACGCAGTGAGCAGACGGAGAGGGCGCAAGGCGCAGCCTCCTGCCACGCAAAAAACGTCTGCCGGGGCAGACGTTTTTGCGTAATGTATCATTTTTAAAGCTTTCCGCACTGCTTGCCGGTGAAGAACCGCAGGGTGGTGGTGGCGCGGAACACCTTGCCAGCCCGCAGCACCGTGGAGGGGAACTCCGGGTGAGAGGGGCTGCACGGATAGTGCTGGGTCTCCAAGGCAAAGCCGCCGTACTTCCGCATGGGCTCGCCGCCCTTGCCCGGGGCGGGGCAGTCCTGCAAAAAGTTGCCGGTGTACAGCTGGATGCCCGGCTGGGTGGTGTACAGCTTCATGCTGATGCCGGTCTTATCACTGGTCGCCCATGCGCAGATGCTCTGGCTGGAGCCGCGTGCGCGGTCGATGACATAGCAGTGGTCGTAGCCGCCGCCCACCATGGTGGTCTGGGAGAAGCCGGTGTCGATCTCCTTGCCGATGGTCTTACCGGCAGTAAAATCCATGGGGGTGTTCACCACGGGCAGGATGTTGCCGGTGGGGCAGGTGGTATTGTTGCCCTCCAGATAGCGGGAGGCGTAGATGCGCAGCTTCTGGTTCAGCACGTCGCCGCCGCCGTCCAGATTGAAGTAGCTATGGTTGGTCAGGTTTACGATTGTGTCAGCGTCCGAGGACACACGGTAGTCCATGCGGAAGGTGTTGTCATCGGTAAGGGTATAGCGCACCGCGATCTTCAGGGTGCCGGGAAAGCCGTCCTCGCCGTCAGGGCTTACAGCCTCCATCAGCAGGGTGTCGCCGAAGTACTTTACCTCATAGATTTTCCGGGAAAAACAGCCGTGCAGATGGTGCTCGCCGCAATTTTTTTCCAGCTGATAGGTCTTGCCGCCCAAGGTAAAGACGGCGTTCTCGATGCGGTTGGCGTAGCGCCCCACAAAAGCACCGCAGCAGGTGCTGCCGGACGAGGTGAAGTCGTTTTCGTAATCTGCCATGGTGTCGTGACCCAGCACCACATCCACCGGGCCGTTCTTGGCCGGGACGATGATATTTTTGATCACGCAGCCGTAATCCAGCACACTGACGGACATACCGCCGGGGTTCGAGAGGATATACTCGGTAACATTAGCGCCCTCTTTGGTCACACCGAAGGGCTTGGAACGGATCTGTGCCATTGGGCCTCGCCTCCTAAAGCTTTTTTCGGAAATGCAAAAGGGGCAGACTGCCCCCTTTTGCATCTTGTCTGTATTTATGATTATATCACAGTTTTACAGTTTTGTGTTGGAATCCTTTTAGAATTACCATCCAATTTTTGCGGCGATTTTTTGTTAGAATCATCGAAAGTGCCTACAATACCAAAAAGCGCCCCGCACTTCCGGTGGAAATGCGGGGCGCTTTGGTGATACGGGCTGTAAGCCTTATGCTTCCGGCTGAGGCTGTGCCGCAGAGGACTGGGCGGCAATGAACTCGGCGGCATCGTCCGGGATGTCGTCCAAGTCCTTGTCGCTGCCGATATCCACGTTGAGCGGCGGCTTCTTGAACAGGATATCGTACAGGATCGGCACGATATACAGGGTCATCAGGGTGGCGTAGCTCAGGCCGCAGATGATGACGATGGCCATGCCGCTCATCAGCTGGCTTGCCATATCGTTGCTGAACACCATTTGCAGCATTGCCAGCACGGTGGTCAGGGTGGTCATCAGAATGGGACGCATACGGGTCTTGCCGGTCGCCACCAGTGCGGCGCGGCGCTCCATGCCGCCCATGCGCAGCTGGTTGGCATAGTCCACGAACACGATGCCGTTGTTGACGACCGTACCCATCAGCACGATGAAGCCCATCATGGAGATCATGGTCAGCTGCTGGCCGGTGAGCAGCAGGCCCAGCAGACCGCCGGTAAAGGCCAGCGGCACGGTGAACAGCACGATGAAGGGGGACAGCAGGCTTTGGAACTGCGCCACCATGACAAGGTAGACAAAGGGCAGGGCCAGTGCCATCCACTGGATCATCTCGTCGGTCATATAGTTGACGCTGTCGCTCTCGCCGCCCATGGAGAAGGAGCAGCCCTCCGGCATCTCGTCGGTGAGGGCAAAGGCATCCAGCGCCTTTTTCACGGCACGGGCCTGCACCGTGGTGTTGTAGCCCGGGGCGGTCTCGGCAGTGACGGTAATGAACTGGTTCCGGTTCTCGCTGGTGATGGAGTCCGGTGCGGTGCCGGTGGTCCAGCTGGCGATATCCGACAGCTTGCAGGTGCCGGTAGCGGTGGTGCCGTCTGCGGACATGACGGTGGTCTCAAAGGTCATGTCCATCATGTTTTCCTTGGTCAGCGGGTCCAGATTGTTGCTGATCTGCACATCCATGGTGGTGCCGTCCACGGTAACAGGGGTCTGTGCCGTGGTGGTGGTGGTCAGCTTTGCAGCGATCTGCTGGTACACCTGCGCAACGGTCAGGCCGTTGGCGCGTACCTTGTCGCGGTCCACCTGCAGGATGATGGTGGAATCGCCCGCACCCAGACCGTTGGTGGCGTTCTGGAAGCCATCGGTGCTGTTCACGATGTCTACCACCTTCTCGGACAGGGCGGTCAGGGTCTCGGCGTCAGTGCCGTAGATCTTGATGGTCAGGCCGGTGGACAGCTGACTGGTCAGGTCATCGGTCATGCCGTACTGCTGGACGGTGGCGGTGCAATCCGCCACCCCGGCCACAGCGTCCTCCATGGCCTTGCAGGCGGCGTCGATCTTGGAAGAGGAAAGCTCCTCGTTGAGCTTGACGTTGATCTTATACTTGCCGTAGCCGTTGGCGGCGTTCAGCAGGTCGGTGATGGTGGAGGGCAGGCCGAGGTTGGAAACATCCATGCCCGCCACAGTGTTGTCGGGGGTAATGCCTACCTCCTCCACGCCGTCCACAGCCATCACGGCCTGCACCACCTTACCGGCCACATCGTAGGACTCGTCCTTCGAGAGGGTGTCGGTGGTGGAAAGGGTGATCATGGCCTCGTTGCTGGTGCTGGTGGGCAGCAGCACGATGCCCATGGAGACCACCCGCCAGCAGCAGAACACCAGCAGCAGCACGGCGGCTGCCAGCGGCACAAAGCGCTTCTGCAAAGCCTTTTCCAGACTGCGGCCGTAGGCGTTCTGGATCTTATCGAACCATGCCAGCTTTTTGGGCTGGGCATTCTTCAGCACGGTAGCCGAGGCAGCAGGCACCACAGTCAGTGCCACGATGAGAGAAGCCATCAGGCAGTAGCCGATGCACAGGGACATGGGACCCATCAGGTTGCGGATGAGGCTGGCAGAGAACACTGCCGGCAGGAACACGCACACCGAGGTAAGGGTAGAGGCCACGACCGACATACCCACCTGACGCGCACCCTGCACCGCAGCGCGGGCGGCGGGCACGCCGCGGCCGCGCAGACGGTAGATGTTCTCGATGACAACAACAGAGTTATCCACCAGCATACCGATGCCCAGCGACAGGCCGGCCAGCGTCATGACGTTCAGGTCAAGACCCGTGAAGTACATCAGCACCACGGCAAACAGCACCGAAAGAGGGATACTGACGCCGACCACCAGCGTGGGCTTGACGTCCTTCAGGAAGATGGCCAGCACGACGATGGCCAGTGCGGCACCCACCAACATACTGGTGAGGATGCTCTTGATGAGGATGCTGATGTAGTTGCCCTGATTGGACAGCACCACAACGTGCAGGCCCTCGTACTGGGCTTCCAGCTCCTTGAAAGCATCCAGACAGTTGGCAGATACGTCACCTGCGCTGGAACTGTCGTCCTTGTAAATTTTCAGCACCGAAGCCTGCTCGCCGTTCAGGCGGGTGTAGCTGTCAGCGGCGTTGTCGATGATCTCCACGTCTGCCACATCGGAAAGGCGCACATCGCCGTAGCCCTCCACATGGAGCAGCAGTGCACCGCGGATATCCTCCACGCTGTCGTATTCCTCGCCCACCTTCAGCAGCCACGACTCGCCGCTTTCGTCCTTGACGTAACCGGCGGGCATGGAGAAGTTCTGGGCGTAGATGAGGGTGGCAAGGGTCTTGATATCCAGCTGCTTGGTCACATCGGCGCTGGCAAGCGCCTTTTCCTTGGCGGCCTCGTACTGGGTCTTGGCCTCGCTGAGCTGCTTTTCGTACTCATTCAGCTGCTCGCGGGCTTCGGTAAACTGCATATAGGCGACCATCTGCTGCTGGGTAAAGTTGCCCAGCGCTTTGGAGAACTCGCTCATCATGCCGGGCACGTTGTCCATGGCCTTGATGGTATCTTCCAGCGTCTTATAGATGACGTTCAGGCTGTCCTGCAATTGCAGCTCGTCTGCCAGATCCGCAGCGCCCTCGCCCTGCGTACCGGTCTCGGTGTTGATGCGGTTCTGCAGGGTCTGCAAAGCAGAGGAGAGCTTATCGGTGATATCCCGCAGCTCGGACACGATCTCGATCAGGGAGTCGATATCCCGCATACCGGTGCTGTTGAACTTGTCCAGCACCCGCTGCAAACCGGCCTGCACCTCAATGAGGGCCTGCTGCACCTCGGGCTCCTTGACCACGGCGATCAGGTTGTTGACGCTTTGCAGCAGTGCCTCGGCCTGCTTGCGCACCACTTCTACGGCGCTTCCGACCTCAGAGCTCAGGGAGCCCATAACCGTGTTGGACACGGTATTGCCGAAGTTTTTGAACTGCTTATCGTATTCTGCGCGGCCGGCCTTGATCTTGGCCTCGGCCTCCTCCAACTGTGTGTGCGCCACTTCCAGCTGAGTGTCGATAAGCTCCATCAGCTTTTCGTTGATGGCGTCCACCTTTTCCTGATTCAGCTGCACCTGCACCAGCTGCTCCACAAGGCCGCTGGAGGATACGCTGGACACGCCGCCCTTGCGCTGGACGTAGGGAGTCATGGTGTTCTTGATAAAATCAGAAAGGTCGTACACCGAACTGCCCTCGCGGCTGACAGCCACGGTCATAAAGGCGTTCATGTTCATGCTGTACTGTATCACAGAGGGAGTCAGCACCGTCTCCGGCAGGTCGCTCTTGGCCTGATCCAGCTTGTTGGACACCTGCACCAGTGCGCTGTCCATATCCGTGTCATCCACGAACTGCATCAGCAGCAGGCTGTAGTTTTCAGCCGAGGTGGCGGTGATCTTTGAAACACCCGGCACCGTAAGCGCGTTTTGCAGCACGTCCGAGACCTCGGTCTCCACACGCTCCGGGCTGGCACCGGGATACACGGTGACCACCATCAGATACGGTGTGCTGACATTCGGCAGCAGGTTGGTTTTCATCTTGGTGATCGACACAAAGCCGAGCATCAGCACCATGATGACTGCAACCAGCACCGTAAATGGTTTTTTGACACTGAATTTTTCCATCTTCTCCTACCGTTTCTCTGCAGCACCGCCCGGCGCAACAGTTCCTCCCTCTTTGGGGGCAATGGGTTCTTAACATTCCTATTATACACGCAAGGCGCGCGCTTTCAATAGAGGTGCGGCGAATCTTTTGCGAAAGTTCTGTCAAAATCTGCGAAACGCACAACTTTGCCGTCCCAAAACCGGCATTCTGTCCGCTTTCCTCCCCTCTGCCGCCGGACAAAATTTCGACATCTTTTCCATACTGCATACGGTTGAGCGGGGCGGATCATTGCAGGGGAGGGAAAAATTCAGGGGATATAAAGACTTTTCTTTTTGCATAGAAATGTGCTTTTGATTATGGTATACTAACAGCAGACTGAAAAAGCGCCCCTTGAAAGGGGCTTATCCGATACAAAAACGAGGAACACTATGAAAAAAGTCATTTCGGTCCGTTTCAAGGAAAACGGCAAAAGCTATTATTTTGATCCCGGTGATGCTGTCATCCACACCGGGGAATACGTTATTGTGGAGACTGCCCGCGGCGTGGAGTGCGGCGAGGTGGTGCAGGGCGTGCTGGAGCTGGCGGATGCCGCCGTACCCAAGGCGCTGAAACCCATCACCCGCATGGCCGACAGCGTGGATATCCGCCGGATGCGCCAGAACCGCGAGGACGAAAAGCGCGCCTACCACACCTGTCAGGAGTGCATCGCCCGCCACGGGCTGGAGATGAAGCTGGTGGAGGCCGAGTACACGCTGGACCGCTCCAAGATCATGTTCTACTTCACCGCCGACGGGCGGGTGGACTTCCGGGAACTGGTCAAGGATCTGGCCGGCATCTTCCACACCCGCATCGAGCTGCGCCAGATCGGCGTGCGCGACGAAAGCAAGATGATCGGCGGTCTGGGTATCTGCGGTCAGCCCTTCTGCTGCAGCCGCTTTTTGAAGGATTTCCAGCCCGTTTCCATCAAGATGGCAAAGGAGCAGGGCCTTTCGCTGAACCCCACCAAGATCAGCGGTGCCTGCGGCCGTCTGATGTGCTGCCTTGCCTACGAGGAGAGCGCCTACGAGTACCTGAACAGCATCATGCCCATGGTGGGCAGCACGGTGCGCACCCCGGACGGTCTGGGCACCGTGCTGGAGGTGAACCCGGTGTCCGGCTACCTGCGGGTGCGCTGCGGCACCGAGAGCCTTGCGCCCCGGTACTACAAGGTGGGTGTGTGCGAGTATGTGAGCGGCGGCAAGCGCCCGCCCCGCCGTCCCGACCCGGACGATGATTACTCCGGCGTGCGCAACCCCGCCCCGGTGGTGGCAAGCTCCGACGATGAAAAGCGTCCCGCCTGCCCCCGCCGCCGCACGAATGAGAAAGAATGAGCGTCCGGGTAGTTAGTATCGCAAAACTAACCAGACTTCGTGATTTTCGCTAAAAATCTCCGGCAATTTTGGCTATAAGTTAGGCCGTGCTTTTGTGCAACCCCACAAAATATTTTATTTTGTTGTTGTGGCAGCACGGTTAGTCTTGCCTTTTCCGGCCTGCTTTGTTAGAATGCAGACAAGGATACAAATTCCGGGGGGCGTGCGTGGCCGTGCCAAGGTACGTTTCTTCATAATTACATCGGCACGGGATAAAAAAGGAGAGTTTATTATGGCACACAAGGTTTCTGACGCATGTGTTGGCTGCGGCGCTTGCGAGGGCGCTTGCCCGGTTGGCGCTATCACCATCGAGAACGGCGCTGCAGTTGTGAACGCTGATTCCTGCATCGATTGCGGTGCTTGCGAGGGTGCTTGCCCCACTGGTGCAATCGCTGCTGAATAATCAGTAGTTTTTGCTGAAAACGCATCAAAAAGGACTGCTGCACACCTGTGCAGCAGTCCTTTTTTGTGGTATCATAAAGTAAATTCATGAAAAACGCAGTTCGGCGCGTCCGCAGACGCGCCGAACTGCTGAATCAAAAACATTTTTCCGCTGAGCGTGGCCAAAGCACACGCGGCGGCCATTCCTGATCGTCCACCGCAAAAGAGGCACTGCACAAAATGCTGCGCAGCCGCCCCCCCCTTTTGTTTCATGCACAAATTCCGCAGGAAAATACCCTGCATTTTTTGGAAGGGAAACGACACACTGTCTATGGAACATTCTACGGAAGTTTTGTATAATAGAACTATGGTCTACTGCACCCCGGAGCACCGGTTCGGCTCGGACGCACTGCTGCTGGCACGCTTCTGCGAGCCGAAGCGCAGCCAGAAAGCCGCAGACCTGTGCTCCGGCTGCGGCATCGTGGCGCTGGAATGGCACGACCGGGGGCACCGCGGCCCCTGCACCGCGCTGGAGCTGCAGCCCGAGGGCAGCGCTCTGCTGGCGGCAGCGGTGGAAGAGCAGCAGCTTACCCACATCATCCCCGTCTGTGCCGACCTGCGCACATGGCGGCAGGACGAGGGGCAATTTGACGTGTGCGCGTGCAATCCCCCTTATTTTACCGAGGGGCCGCAGAGCCAGAACGCCGCTCACGCCCTTGCCCGGCACGAAAATACCTGCGCTTTGGAGGATGTCTGTGCCTGCGGCTTCCGGCTTTTGAAGGACGGCGGGCGGCTGGCGCTGTGTCACCGCCCCGAGCGGCTGGCTGAGGTGCTGGCTGTGCTGCGCGCCCATCGGCTGGAACCCAAGCGGCTGGCCTTTGTGAAGAACGCCCCGGAAAATGCCCCGTGGCTGTTCCTTGTGGAAGCCCAGAAGAACCGCAAGACCGGCCTGCGGGTAGAGCCGGACGTGCTCATCCGCGCCGGTGCGGCGCTGTACGGACGATAAATTCAGGAGGTAATTATGGCAGGAACTCTCTACATCGTGGCGACCCCCATCGGCAATCTGGAGGATATGCCGCCCCGGGTGGCTGCCACCTTTGGCGCGGCCGACTTTATTGCCGCCGAGGACACCCGCGTGACCATGAAGCTGCTGAATTATCTGGGGCTGAAAAAGCCCATGGTCAGCTACTACGAGCACGCCTTGCAGAAGGGCGAAGCCATTTTGCAGCGCATTGAGGCAGGGGAGAGCTGCGCCTTGTGCAGCGACGCCGGCATGCCCTGCGTGTCCGACCCGGGCGAGGTCATCGTGCGGGACGCACTGGCTCGAGGCATCAAGGTGGTGCCCATCCCGGCCGCTTCTGCCTGCGTCACCGCACTGGCGGTCTCCGGGCAGGACACCTCCCGCTGGGTGTTCGAGGGCTTTCTGCCAGTGAACCGCAAACAGAAAAAGGAGCGTCTGGCCGAGCTTTTGCAGGAAAAGCGCACGGTCATCTTTTACGAAGCGCCCCACAAGCTGCGCACCACGCTGGACGATCTGACCGCCGCCTTTGGTGCAGACCGCAGCATTACCCTGTGCCGGGAGCTGACCAAGCTCCACGAGGAGATCTGGAAAACTACCTTGGGCGAAGCCGTGGAGCACTACCGCGCCGCCGAGCCCCGGGGCGAGTATGTGCTGGTGATGGCGGGTGCGCCCGCCGGTGCCGCCGAGGAAGAGGAGCTGACCCTGGAACAGGCGGCGCAGCGCGCTTTTGCGCTGACCATTGAGGGCTTCAGCGCTTCTGCCGCCGCCAAGGCTGCTGCGCAGGGCACAGCCTATTCCAAGAGCGAAGTGTACAAGCAGCTGCTGCTGTTGCAGCAGACTGCCGAATGAGTATAGAGGAGGATATTTTTCCGTGACAAAACTACTGGTCCTGAGCGACAGCCACGGCGCGCGTGACGCCATTAAGCGCATTTTGAACAAAGAGCAGAACAACGTGGATGCTGTGATCTTTTTGGGGGACGGCCTGCGGGATCTGGAGCAGGCGCTGGCCTTTTTCCCCCATCTGCGGGTGTATTCCGTGGCAGGCAACTGTGATTACGGTGCGCTGGAGCCGCTGGACGGCTTGGCGGGCTTCGATCAGACGGTGGTTTTCTATACGCACGGTCATATGTACGGCGTAAAATACGATCTGGACACACTAGCAGATGCTGCCGCAGCCCGGGGGGCAGAGGTGGCGCTGTTCGGCCACTCCCACATCCCCCACGCAGAGCAGCGGGGCAATGTGTTTTTGTTCAACCCCGGCTCCTGCGGGCGCTGCTACACCGGCCCGGACACCTACGGTCTGCTGACGCTGGAAAACGGCGCAGTGACCGCCTATGAGCACAAAGAGGTACCCAAGCAATGAGCATCAACGAGGTGCGCTATCTGCCGGAATGCGGCAGCACCAACGCCTATGTAAAAGAGCATTTTGAGGAGTTCGGCCCGGTGGCTGCGGTATATACCGAAAACCAGACCGCCGGACGCGGGCGGCTTGGCCGCAGCTGGGTAAACGCCGAGGGCAAGGCGCTGTACTACACGGTGGCCATCAAGGAGCCGCTAGCACAGCCTGCCACCCTGCCGCTGCTGGCAAGCCTTGCGGTGCGCCGCCAGCTGCAGCTGCGCTACGGCGTGGACTGCCAGATCAAGTGGCCCAACGACCTTTTGCTGAACGGTAAAAAGATCGTGGGCATCCTGTGCGAGAGCGTAAGCTACGGCTACCAGCAGCAGGGGCGCGGCATCCTGTGCGGCATCGGCATCAACCTTGCCCAGCCCCAGAGCTATTTTGACGCCGCCGACCTGCCCCACGGCACCTCGCTGGCCTTGCAGGGCGCTGCGGTGGATCTTGCCACCGACCCCGCATGGCTGGCAGAAGGGCTGACCGACTTCGGCTTTGACCGCAGCCTGTACACCTTTGCCCGGGACGGCTTTGCACCCTTCCGGGAGGAGTACAAGGCCGCCTGCATCAATCTGGGCCGCCGGGTCACCTTTGACCTGCCGGACGGCAGTCAGGGCGCAGGCGAAGCCGTGGATGTGGACGCCGAGGGGCGTTTAGTGGTGCGCACCGATGCCGGGGAACAACACGTTTTCACCGGGGAAGTGTCGGTGCACGGCATCTACGGAGCAGTGTAATTGATAAAAGCGCCTGTCCGGCGAAGCCGGACAGGCGCTTTACTCTTCCTTATCTTCTCTTTTTCATCTGGCGGCGGCGCTGGTTAAGGGTCAGCCCGCCGCCGCAGCGCAGGGTGACAAAGCCCAGCGCGCACAGAATCAAAATCAGGGCGCAGAGCAGCAGCAGGGTGGCTTTGATGTCGGTGCGGAAGTCCGACACATACTCCCGGTGGGTCACAAGGTCTACCTGTCCCACCTCGTAGCCATCCAGATAGACGGTGGCAGTGCCCAGCTTCTGGCCTTCCTTGACGGTGGCAGATACGCTCTCGGGCAGGTCGAAGGAATAGCTCACCTTATCGTCGCTGTGGCCGTAGCCGCTGACCGGGGCGGCGGCATACAACTCCACAGCCGGTTCGGTGCGGCACTTGGTCAGGTCTACGGTGGTCAGCACAGTCTTGGTATCCACCAGCGGCCGGTCGGCAAAGCTGGTAAAGGCCCAGTCAAACAGGTCGTCACACGCGGCAAACAGGTGATCCAGCGTGTCGCAGCCAAGGATCACCAGCCCGTAGCTGTGGCCGTCCTGCTGGGCAAAGGCCACGATGCAGCGGCCTGCCAGCGTGGTAAAGCCGCCCTTGACCCACTGGACATACTCCCGGTAGTTGGAGCTTTCGCTGTTCATCAGGCTGTTGGAGCTGCTGATGGTGTACTCGGCCTTGCGCAGATTGGTGGCCGGCAGCACATAGCTGGCGGTGCCCGCCACCTGTGCAAAGGTCTGGTTTTCCGCGCAGGCGGCGGCGATCTTTGCCAGATCCTGCGCGGTGGACACGTTGCCGTAGTCAAACAGGCCGTGGGCGCAGGTAAAGTTCGTGCCGGTGCAGCCCAGCTCTGCCGCCTTGGCATTCATCTGCTGCACAAAGCCCACCACGCTGCCCCCCACGTCCCACGCAATGACGCTGGCGGCGTCGTTGGCGCTGACGATGAGCATTGCGTTCAGCAGGTCGATGCGGCGCACGGTCTCGCCAATGCGCAGCCCCATGGTGGTGCCGTTGGCGTTCTGGATATCCTTGAACTCCTGCGTCAGGTCGGTGGGCACGGTCACTTCACCGTTCAGATCCTTGCCGCTTTCCACCAGCAGCAGGGCGGTCATCAGCTTGGTAAGGCTTGCCACATATTTTTGCTGGTCGGCGTTCTGGCTCAGGATCGTCTTGCCGGTGTCCGCGTTGAACAGATACACTGCCTCAGTCTCGGTTGCAGTCTGGACGGGCATGGGGTATACTGCAAATACCGGCAGCACCGCCGAAAGAGCCACTGCCAATGTGAGCACCAGCGCCGCCAGACGGCGGCAGAACGTGTTGTGAAGCATGAAGGTACCCCCTTGAATCCCGCTCCGGCAAAACCGGCGCGCACATTTTTGTTCCTTACTTATAAGAATACCATAAAAGAACCAAAAGAGAAAGGTGGTTTTTAACAATGTTCTTATCCTTTTGTGGAAAAACGCCCCGCGATGAGGGCGCAGCCTTTGTAGCCCCCAGCGCTACCGTGCAGGGGGATGTGGTTTTAAAGCCCGGCTCCACCGTCTGGTACGGCGCGGTGCTGCGCGGCGACGACGGCACGTTGACCATCGGCAAAAACAGCAACGTGCAGGACAACGCGGTGCTGCACTGCGACATCGGCGGCTGCGTGACCCTTGGCGAAAACGTCACGGTAGGACACTGCGCACTGGTGCACGGCTGCACCGTAGGGGACGGCAGCCTCATCGGGATGCACGCCACCTTGCTGAACCACTGCGTGGTGGGCAAAAACTGCATCATCGGGGCAGGGGCGCTGGTGCCGGAAGGTATGGTCATCCCGGACAACTCGGTGGCGGTGGGCGTGCCCGCCCGGGTCATCAAGCAGGTGAGTGCCGCGCAGGTGGAAGCCAACCTGCACAACGCCGCGCATTATGTAGAGCACGGAAAGCTGCACGCAGAGCAGATGAAAAACGGGTGAGGGCTTCCTCAAACGTTTCATTTTGTATTTTTTTCGCAGTGCGGTACAAAGTTTCAAGAACTTTTTTGATTTTTCACAGAAATGTAATGACTTTTTTCGTAAAATCGGGTATACTGTATCTTGCAGGGACAGTGGGGCCGCAACCACTTCCCCGCACATGATTCCTCCTCACACCAAAGCAATACCCCAAACAAGAAACCCCTCCGGTGTACCGCAAGCGCCGGAGGGGTTTCTTGTTGTTTCGTTATTTTTAAAGGGTGCGCAGCTTTGCCGCGAACACCGAGAGCACCACCTTGGGGTTCACCTGTGCGCCCAGCCGCTGCAATGCGGCGTCTGCCAGACGTACCGCCTGCCGCGCCTGTGTGCCCTGCACCGGGGCGCGGGGGCTGCTGCGCAGACCTGCCGCTGCCACGGCGCGGAAATCGGTCAGCAGGGCAGAAGCCGCCGCCTTGTCCTTTTCGTAGGCGGCAAGCAGCACAGCGGCGGTGTAGCTATCCCGGGCGGCAGCAGCGCGGGCAAGCTCCAGCGCCTTTTCCACCTGTGCGGCGCGGGCTTCGTCCCGGGCGACCGCCAGCACCGTGCCAATATGACCATCGAACAGCTCACTGTACAGTGCGGCTGTTTTTTTGTCCACGCCCTGCGCCGCGCAGTAGCGGGTGCAGTCGGCGGGGGACACCGGCGCCACCGCAAAGCTGACGCAGCGGCTGCGGATGGTGGGCAGCACGCTGGCCAGTGAATCCGCCGTGAGCAGGAACAGCACCCCCTCCGGGGGCTCTTCCATGACCTTGAGCAGGGCGTTGGCAGATTCCTCATTCATGCGCTCCACATGGTACAAAAGCACCGCGCGTCCCTCGGCGGAAAGGCTGGTGTTGAAAATTTCGCTGCGCATGGCGGTGACCTGACCCACCAGATACTTCCCGCCGCTGCCCATGCCGGACACCGAGATGGCTTCCCGCACGATGCCGGTCTCCACCGTGCCGCTGTCGCGCTTACCGGCTTTTGCCACGGCGCGGCAGCACTCGCCCCGCAGCAGTGCTTCGGCGGCGGCGCCGCCGGCGGGGTAGAGGTAGTCGGCGGCGATGCAGCGGGCGGCAAAGCCGGTGCCAAGACCGGCTTCGCCCACCAGCAAAACGCTATGGGTCAGCCGCCGGGTGGCCAGCATCTGCTGCACGCTGGTTTTCAGTTCTGCGTTGCCTTCCATGCGGTCCAGCATCATGATGGGAGTACTCCTTTTGTGAGACGGTAAAACGATTTAAAATGCCCTCCGCGTTGCTCTGGGCATGATTCAAGGAAAGATTATTTATAATTTCGCGTTTGTCGCGCTCTGCGGAGCGCTCCAAACGCATTTTCACGGGAGGGTTTATCTCCTGTTCTTCCGTTTCCACTGCTCCCGGCGCACCCATGCGCGGAGGGAGCGGTAGACCATGGGAGCAAAGAAGAGCCAGACGTTGAGCATGGACAGCAGGTAGTCCAGCTTGCCGGGCAGGGAAGCGCCCAGAAAGCTGAACACCCACAGCACTGCCGCGAAAACGCCGAAGTACTTCACACGGATGGGGATGACGAAGAAGAGCAGCAGCTGCACCTCCGGGTACAGCATGGCAAAAGCCAGCAGCAGCGAAAGAGACAGGCAGTAGGTACTGGCGGTCACGCCGGTGAGCAGACAGCCCAGCACCGTGCCCAGCACACCGGACAGCAGATACACCGTGTAGCGGAAATCGCCCCACTCCCGTTCCAGCGCCGTGCCAATGAACCATGTGAAGTAGATGCCAAGCACCACGCTGAGGATGCTGCCGCCGGAAAAGGGGATGAATATAAAGCTGATCGCCCGCCAGACCTGCCCCTGCAGCAGCAGGCTGCGACTGAGCCCCAGCCAGAAGGAAATGGTGCGGTCAACAAACAGCTCGATGGCCAGCACCAGAATCTGCCCCGCCACCAGAATATTGGTCAGGTTCGGGATGCCGTAGCGGCCATACTTGCGCTCCAGCTTATTCAGCCAGTTGTTCATGTGTTTCGCCTCCGTTGCGGGTTGCCCCGCCAGTTTCATGTTACCCCTATTTTACCATGACAGGCCCCCGCATTCAAGAAAATCCACGCGGAAGGCGTTGAAACTGCGCTTTCTTTCCCGGCAGACAGGCTGCACGCGCAGTTTTTTCACCCCGCAGCCGCCGGGGTGTGGAAAAGGCGGGAAAAGCACAGCATTCATGCGGGTTTTAAGTCCCAAAACGACAACCGAAAATTGTATGGACTATCCGTTCTGGAATGAACTTTTCACTTTTTCCACCGGGTTTTCCACCGTTTTTGTGAAAAAGAAGCGCAGTTTCCAACGATGTTTTCCACCTTTTCCACATAGTTTTCCACATCCAGTGGAGGAAAGTCCTATACAAGCCGTAATGGATGCCGCCGCATTCTGGAAATTTGTGGGCAAAAATGTGGGCAATCTGCCTTTTATAAAAAAGAAAGTCGAAGGTTTTTCTTTTGTTTTTACAGTTTACTCCGGCTTACGGGTTTGCTTTTCTCCAATCTGGAATTTTGCCCCGGGCAGTTTTCCACAAACCGCCGGGGAGAAAAGCCCGGTGTGGAAAACGGACACAAACGGTGATTTTCCACACTGTTTTTATCCCAGCTGAACCCTCTCAGTCGCCTGCGGCGACCATCGGGAGCAGACTGAGAGGGTTGGATGCAAAAATAAGCCCTCTCGGGCAGACAAAGTGCCTGAGAGGGCTTATAAAACCATATTTTATGCCTTAGCAGCGGCGCACACTAGGGTATGCAGCGGCGCAGGGGTCAGCTTAACTGCCTCAACGGTACTTTCGCCCGAAACATTCAATGCTATCGGGTCTGAGAGGATCATCCAATACCAGCTCTCCCCAAATCCGCACCCGTTCGCCTCATGATTCCCGCCGTCTCTGGCTTTGAACTTCCCGTCCTCGCTGATTTTCGCCAGAGCAGTCCCCATCTCCGAGTGTTTGACGTCAACTTTTTGTACCGGTTTGCCCGGCCGCTTGCTGTTGATTTGCTCTACAAACCAATCTTCGTATACCTTGCCAATGGCAGACTGAGGTTGTTCTGCTGCGCCGCAGGCGGTGAACAAAGCCAAGGCCAGCACCGCGGCCAGTAAAAGTGCTACAAAGCGTCTTGTCTTTTTCATGATACATCTCCGGTAACAAAAATACAGGTTCTATCCAACGTACTGGAACTCAAACGACCTCTTTTATTATTTTACACCATCACACCCGTGGTGTGTCAATTGACAGAGCATATAAAATATCGCCGTCCTTTTGCGCAAATGCGCCAAAGGGTTGGATGCAAAAATGCCGGGCGGTCCGCAGACCGTCCGGCATTGCCTTTTTCTTTACATCATATTGCGGAACACCAGCTGTGCGATCTGGAAGTAGAGGATCAGGCTGCAGGCGTCCACGATGGTGGTGATGAAGGGGGTTGCCATAATGGCGGGGTCGGCACCCAGCTTTTTGGCGGCAAGCGGCAGCATACCGCCCACCAGCTTTGCCAGAATGACACTGAAGAACAGCGACACGCTGACCACGATGGCGTAGCCCATCACGTTGGCGTACTGGCCGGGGAAGAGGAAGGTGTACATCAGGTAGATGCGCAGGCCATTCACGATGCCCAGCACTGCGCCCACGATGGCAGACACCCGCAGCTCCTTGGCCAGCACCCGCATAAAGTCGGCGGGCTCTACCTCGCCCAGTGCCAGACCGCGCACCATCAGGGTGCTGATCTGGTTGCCGCAGTTACCGGCGGTATCCATCAGCATGGGCATGAAGGAGACCAGCAGCGGCAGGCTGACAAAGGCTTCCTCGTAGTGGGTGGTGACCATGCCGGTAAAGGTAGCGGACAGCATCAAAATCAGCAGCCAGGGGATGCGCTGCTTGGCGTGGGTCCACACACTGGTGCCAAAGTAGGTGGTGGCGTCGTCATCCGGGAGAATGGCGGCCATCTTCTGCATATCCTCGGTGCTCTCGTCGGTCAGAACGTCAATGGCATCGTCGATGGTGATGATACCCACGAACATCCCCTCGTTGTCCAGAACGGGCATGGCGGTAAAGTCGTAGCGCTGCATCTCACGGGCCACAAATTCCTGATCGTCGGTGACCTTCACGGTGACCAGATTGTCCTCCATGATCTCCGTGATGGGGGTCTTGGGGTCGGCCAGCAGCAGATTGCGGGCCGAGACAACACCCTGCAGCCGGTTGCTCTCCACCACATAGCAGGTGTAGACGGTCTCGGCGTTCTCGCCCTGCTTGCGGATGGCGGCAAAAGCCTGTTCCACCGTCATATCCATGCGCAGACGCACATATTCCGGGGTCATCAGGCTGCCGGCAGAGCTTTCCGGGTAGTTCAGCAGCTTGTTCAGGCTCTCGCGGGTCTCCCGGGAGGATTTTTCCAGCACCCGCTTGACCACACCCGCGGGCATATCTTCCAGCAGGTCGGCGGCATCGTCCAGACTCATTTCCTCGATGGCGCTCACCAGCTCCACGTCCGAGAAGGCGTTCACCAGATCGTCCCGGGCTTCGTCGGACATATAGGCAAAGGCTTCGGTGGCAACTTCCTTTTTCAGCAGACGGAACACCACCAGACGGTTGTTCTCGTCCAGCTCCTCCAGCAGCTCGGCAAGGTCGGCGGGCTGCTCTTCCTCAGTCACCTCGCGCAGCTTGACGTACTGCTTTTTGATCAGCAGCTTCAGCAGACGGCTCTTGGTCAGCATCTCGGGGTTTGCCTTGACCTCTTCGTCATTGGCTTCCTCCCGCTCTGCCTCCCGCATATCCTGCTTCAGGTCCTCGGTGGCTTCCTCGTTCAGATCCTCCGCCAGCTTCTGACGCACCTCGGCGGGGATATCGGAGGGCAGTTCCTGCACCGGCAGGTTCTGTTCCGTGTTGGTTTCCAGCTTCTTTTCTTCCATATCCATGGGCTACCTCCTCTGGGCACTATACGGCACGGAGGGCTTTCTCCGCGCCGGAGGATGCAGCAGGTCGGGAAACAAAAAACGCGCCGCCCGGTGCCGGAATGCCGCAAAAGCAGCCGTTTCCGCGCACGCAAAGCCGCGCCTTTCCTATGCCGGGGGCTTTTCAGTAAGCCGCCGGATGCAAAAAGGCGAACGCAGTACTTTTTGTTGTCCGATCTACCGCATCGGTGGATCTACTTCGACTATGATCAGGGTCCATTGTCCTGCGTTCACCTCCCGGTTTTCATAAATTCCGCAGCCGCAGCACCCGCGCCGGGCGCTGCACTGGCTATATCCTTTTTTATTATAGCGCCGCAAAAAAATGGGGTCAACCCTAAAGCGAAGTTTTGCAAAGATTTTTACGGCGTCTTACAAAAACAAAACACCCTTCTCCGTGTTGCGGCGCACAGAGAAGGGTGTTTTGCTTGGATATTGCCTTGGTGTGAGGAGGAATCATGTTACTTGGGAAGTGGTTGCGGCCCCGCTTCCCATGGCAAAAGTATAACAGCTTTCACAATTCATTTCGTTAAGAAGCTATGAAGAAACTGTAAAAAGGAAGCGGAAAATTCTGGAAGATTTTGTGATAAGCTTTTCGGTTGACGTTCGGTTGCAGAGATGCTAAAATGAAACTGTAAAAGCAGCCATGAAGGAGGGACTTTTATGAGCGATTGTGCATTTTTGAACAACAGCGGTAATTTTACCGCATTCACCTACAACGGCAGAACCATCCGGTTCCGCACACCTTCTTCGCTGGAACGTTACACGGATATTCTGGAATGGGACAAGGGCTATCTTGTAGTCATGGCAAAATACAAGGGTGCTCCCGCAGAAGAAGAGTATATCGATCTGGTTCCCATCCTGAACAATTTGTATATTGATGCCGATGCTTTTTTAAAGCCGATTCGAAAGGTAGAGTTGCAATATGCCTGATATTTTAAGCGTTGCTGACCACGCAGACATGATCGTAAATGGCTATGCCTTTTCAAAAAGCAATGATTCTGTCCGTGTTTTGAATTTGAATAACCCCGCAAGTGCCTGTGTACTGTCTGTCGATGGCAAGGTACTGGAAACCACTATGGATGATATAGAGTTATCCATTGTTCAGGACTATTACAGCCGGAACCGGAAGCATCTGGAGGAATCGTAATGCCAAAATATTATGATTTCAAAATCTGCGGTTACTATCTTTATTTTACCGCGCACTGCATCATTGAATGTATGCACGTCCACGCCAGTGACCGTAAACTGACCGAGGGTGGTTCTGCAAAATTCTTTGTAAAAAGCAATGGAGACACTGTAATACAAAATCGCGGGGTGCTGACCGACAGGGAACTGAGCAAGATTCAAAGTTTCATCAAAGACAACTATAAGGATATGTATCTCAAGTGGGCATCTATGAGCGAAAATGGTTTCTTTGGCGAGAACTGATGCAAAATAGTATTTTATAAATTTATCAAAGGCTGCTGCACCGGACAACGTGCAGCAGCCCTTGCTGTTTTTTTGCACAAAAATACGCCCCGGTCACCTTGCGGTGAGCGGGGCGCTAAAAACTGATGCAGTTTTTTCACTGAGGCAAGATCCCTGCAAGGCAGGTCTTATGCCGTAGGCGGAGCAAGGTATCTGCACGCAGACCTTATGCTCCTGACACACGCGGGGTGTGCTCTCAAGGGCCCTCGCGGGCGCTTTGGTATCTCAAGCCCCTGCGCAAAAGGAGGGGAATGAAATCAGGTTTTTCGACCGTTCTGTCAGGTACAGGGCAAAACGTTCAGCCTGTTCTGTGCACGGCAAAGGCAAATTCCACAGTTCCGCACCGCTGCATTGCGCAGTAACCGCCGATGCGGGGCTGCCGCTCTTCACACGGGAAAGAGCAGGGGCCGCTGGTTCATTTGGTGTCTCTGCCGCTGCTTAAAAACAGCTTACTTGTACAGCTCGACCAGACGGGTCAGGTGCTCGTAGCGGTCGTTTGCAACCTCCTGGTTGCGAGCGAACAGCTCCTTAGCACGCTCGGGGAATGCGCGGGTCAGACGGCTGTAACGGGTCTCGTTTGCCAGCAGAGCCTGATACTTCTCGTTGTCCACAGCCTTGGAGGTCAGGGTGAAGGGGTTCTTGCCCTGTGCCTTGTTGGCGGGGTTGAAGGTGAACAGGTTCCAGTAGCCAGCCTCGACTGCCTTCTTCATCTCGTTCTGGCAGTTGGTCATGCCGCCCTTGACACCGTGCAGCTCGCAGGGAGCGTAGCCGATGATCAGAGAGGGGCCGGGGTAAGCCTCAGCCTCGGCAATAGCCTTGACAGCCTGGTTCATGTTAGCGCCCAGAGCGATCTGAGCAACATAGATGTAGCCGTAGGTCATTGCGATCTCGGACAGGCTCTTCTTGCTGATCTCCTTACCTGCAGCAGCGAACTGGCAGACCTCGCCGATGTTGGAGGCCTTGGAAGCCTGTCCACCGGTGTTGGAGTACATCTCAGTATCGAAGACCATCACGTTGACATCCTCGCCGGAAGCCAGAACGTGATCCAGACCGCCGAAGCCGATGTCGTATGCCCAGCCGTCGCCGCCGAAGATCCAGACGGACTTCTTGGCGATGTACTGCTTGCTCTTCAGGATCTCTGCAGACTTCTCGCAGCCGGCAGCAGCAGCCTTCTCCAGCTCAGCGATCAGGGCCTTTGCGGGCTCGTCGTTGGCCTTGGTGTTGTTCTTGGTTGCGATGAACTGCTCGTAAGCAGCCTTCAGCTCAGCAGAAGCCTTGTCGGAACCAGCAACCTCTGCGATTTCCTTGATCAGGTTCTCGCGGATGGTCTTCTGGCCGATGTACAGGCCCAGACCATGCTCTGCGTTATCCTCGAACAGGGAGTTGCACCATGCAGGACCATGGCCGCTGTCCTTGTTGACGGTGTACGGAGAGATGGAAGCGGTGCCGCCCCAGATAGAGGAGCAGCCGGTAGCGTTGGAGATGTACATCTTCTCGCCGAACAGCTGAGTGATCAGGCGAGCGTAAGAGGTCTCGGCACAGCCTGCGCAGGAGCCAGAGAACTCCAGCAGGGGCTGGTTGAACTGAGAGCCCATGACGGTGTCATCGGCCATCTTGGTAGCCTTCTTGGAGATGTTGGCCACGCAGTAGTCAAAGACTGCCTGCTGATCGGCCTGGCTGTCCTGAGGAACCATGGTGATAGCCTTGGTGGGGCAGACGGTGACGCACTCGCCGCAGCCCATGCAGTCCAGCGGAGAAACAGCCATAACAAACTTGTACTCGGGGGTCAGCTTGTTATCGCGGCTCTTGGTCTGGGCAGGAGCAGCTGCCAGCTCGTCAGCAGTCAGCAGGAAGGGACGGATGGTTGCATGAGAGCACACGAATGCGCACTGGTTGCAGCCAACGCACTTTGCAGCATCCCACTCGGGGACGTTGACAGCGGTGCCGCGCTTCTCGTATGCAGAAGCGCCCTGCTCCCACTCGCCGTTTGCATTTGCCACGAAGGAGGAGACAGGCAGGCTGTCGCCGTCCATACGGGCAATGGGCTCCATGACGTCACGGATCTGCTTGACCAGTTCCGGACGGCCAGCCAGAGCCTTGGGTGCGGGATCAGCCTCGGGGTTGGACCAGGATGCGGGCACGTCTACCTTGTGGATAGCGTCAACGCCTGCGTCAATGGCCTTCCAGTTCATCTCAACGACGTCCTGGCCCTTCTTGCCGTAGCTCTTCTGAGCGGCCTGCTTCATGAAGTTGATGGCGTCATCGATAGGCATGACGTCAGCCAGCTTGAAGAATGCAGACTGCAGGATGGTGTTGGTGCGCTTGCCCATGCCGATCTCGATAGCCTTATCGATAGCATTGATGGTATACAGCTGGATGTTGTTGTCAGCGATATACTTCTTTGCCTCGGCGTTCAGGTGCTGGCCCAGCTCCTCATCGGACCACTGGCAGTTGATCATGAACACGCCGCCGGGCTTGACATCCTGGACCATCTTCATGCCCATGTGGATGTAAGCGG
>ENA-UERY01000561-UERY01000561.1-human-gut-metagenome-genome-assembly--contig:-NODE-561-length-30504-cov-3.941039_pt1 | contig 30504 bp, 33 predicted proteins | sample MGYA00242989_ERZ507990 | MGnify/ENA primary metagenome ERZ507990 (study PRJEB26167, sample SAMN06115529) | human gut metagenome | host: Homo sapiens | place: China:Fujian | collected 2015-08-26...
TGCACTTTCAATCCCGGTATACTGAAAATAATAGCCATAACTTTTATTAAAGAAATTGGCTAAATTTGTATAGTTATTTTTACTATTAAATAGATATTCAAAGCCTTCATCTACTTTTTTACCTATTCCACCATCTACTAGAATAAAACCTCTATCATAATCTTTATCAATTACTAATCTTCTGCTAGATATAGCACCATCATTCTTTAATTTCTCATGAAATTCCATTTCCATTATGCTATTATCTACATCTGGATCAGGCTGTTCTAATCGGTTATATCTTATTTTGTAACCAAAATTTTTAACAAAAAATTTATCATGTGCTTCTTCAGTACTTAAATTTCCATTTTTCCTATCATAATTAAAAAGATATCCTTCCGCATAATCGATATTTTTAACATGACTAAATGGTGTTGCTGATAAAAATAATACTTTTGGCTTATCTTTTTCTTGTATTTGTTTCCATTGATTTTTTAATTCTATTCTTAATTCCGAATTAGAATTTTCCTCTGGATATAAATAATCAAAACGTGTGTTAAAGCCTCTTTCATTTAGAGTAATAGCTCTTAAATTCTTAATAGCACCTGTTTCTTTATTATTTTGATTACTGATTAATTTATGACATTCATCAATGACTACTAAATCCCAATTACGCTTAACAAGTGTTTTATTAGATGTAAAATTATTTAATGTAGTTATAGATATATTATTATTACCATTGTCTTTCTTATTCTTTAATGGCACTATATTAAGTCCAAATTTTTTGCCACTATCAATCCAACCATCATTGATACCTGTACTTGGCGATACAATTAAAATGTTCTTTTTTCCTTGTTCTACAAAACGTTTAACAATTCCCAATCCAGTAAATGTTTTTCCTGTACCTGTACCATTAGTAAATAACATTCCTGGTTTATTATTCACAAACATACGTGTTTCTGCTTTGAAAACATCATCTTGTTGTTCTGGCAATAATAAAGGTAGGTCATTCTTGATAGATTCAAGATTGCCTACCTTTATATCTTTTATATTAATTTGTTTTTGTTTATCTATAGTGCTTTCATCGAATAATGATTCATTAACAAAGTCAGTAATTCTTTCTGTTGTTGTTTCGTCAACCAATGGTCTTTCGTAGCTATCTGTAACGCTTCTTGATAGCTTAGTATCTCTGGTGCTATTGTCCGTATTTGCGGATTTTTCTTGGCGTATTGTGCTATCGCTAGTCTTTCCGCCAATATTGGTGCTATCTCCACGAATGCTAGTGCTACTATCTTGTCGTGGCCCCTCTCCACCATTTGTTCGTATATCTTGTCCATCTTCTCTACTGGATCGGTGGCTTTCATCATCTGTCCCCACATTGTCTTTATCGTTCCCCTGCTTATCTCGTGTAACCACTGTGTTGGAGCTGTCATTAAGCTCATTTTCATTTACCTCACTTTTCTTTTGATTGTCGCTAATATTATCATTTGATATAATATTATTAGAAGAAACATTTGATTTTACGGATATCGGGAGCCGTTCCTCTGTAACTCCAGTTTTATTGTTACTTTGGGATAATCGAACCGCACTATCACTGGAAATAGTGGCAATATCTTGTCCCTGTTTGCTATAAATCAATGTTTCTTTTTTTATTTGATTTTTAAAGCTCCCTATATTCTTAGGTATAGCAGTGATAATAATATAATAACCATTATCTTCGTTTTGTAATTCAAAATAAGTAGGTACTACATTTTGTTTAGCTTTTACATTATCATCATTTAATTTAACTAAAGAATATGTCGCTCTTTTTCCTTTTCCATTATCTTTTTTATAAATCACATCAAAATGTTCAGCAACATCTGCAATCATATCTTCAATCGAATTATACCCTATATGTTTAGCTTGTTTTTCATGTTTTTTAGCATGAATTAAGCCTTGTTTTTCATTACCAACACGAAGTCGAATTTTCCCTGGTGTCAATTCACCGCCAGTAGCCTTTGATATAGACGATGTGATTTCTCCAAAATCCCTGCTTCCATTGGATTTTATAATAAATTAATTCTCATGAGCTTCGGCTAAAGAAATTGCACTTGCTATTAAATATCCATATGCTAACTCAAATGAATTATTTAGTTTATTATTTGTATTCTTTTGTTCTACTTCATTTGCTTTTAAATCAAAAGAAGACCTATTTATATCTGACTGTTCACTATTATTCTCAATAGATTGTGTTTCAGATGTAGATAAGTCTTCTTTTTGTATATCTGCTTCAATTTTATTGTCATCTAAAGTTTTCTGTATTTGTTGTTTTTCTTTATCATTTAATATAGGTTCTAATTTTCTTTGCATAAAATCATTAGCTTTATTTACTCTATTAATATTATCACTACTAATAGCCTGCTCAAGATTATTTAAATCAACTTTTAATTGTTTTTCTTGTACTTTATCAAACAAAAGTTTACCTATATTTTTAGCAGCTTCTATATCTATTTCTTTTTGTTTTTGCTGAATATTTGTTTCATTACTTCTGCTGCTTGTTTGATTTTCTTTTGGTAATTGTCGTCCTTGTTCATATTGTTTTGCTTTGTCTGCAATTGTTTCAAGTCCATTTATAGCATCTTCCCTTCTTCTAAATTCATTTGCTACTTCTGGTGGTATCTGCATACCATATTGAGGATCTTCATATCCATATGATAAATGCTCTATAGCTGTATCTCTTAAATATCCTTCAATATCATTTTTTCCAAGAGGTCTATTATCTCTTGCTTTCATTATATCTCTATACCATTGATAATTATTGGAAAATCCAGGACTATTAATATATTCATCTGTTTTTTCATTATAATATACACTACGGGCTACTACTCCTTTTTTCATTTGAGAACGAAGTATTTCCATATAGTTTTGTATATCTTGTTCTTGCTCATTTTTCAGTAAGTTTAATACATCAACAAAAGATTTTCCAGTATCTTTAAAAGTGTAATCTAAATAGTCCATTGCTAATGCTTCTTCTTCAGATAAGCTATTTATAAATTCTTTATATTTTTTTGCTCTTTCTATAGATTTAGCTAATTGTTCTATAGAGTAATCATATTGATAATCTTGATTATAATTTTCCGCCATCAAATTGTTTTTTATTCTATAATATAACTCATTTGTCTTATCTTTTGACGATTTTTCTTCAGATTTAGTTTTATAAATAGGCTCTCTTTTTGCTTTCCAATCACCATATTCATCAAGAGGTAACATTAATTCATTACTCCAATTTATAGGATTAGTCATATCATCAGAAGAATATCCACCTTGATTACCATTATATAAAGCTTCATATATTTTATTATTTTTTTGCTTAGATTGCTCCTCTTCATATTTAGGCATATTTCGTTTTAAAATATCACCTAATAATCCATCACTGGATAAATCTTTTCCTTCATTTTTTGATATTACTGTTGGGCCTAAATCACTATAATTAGAAGGAAGTGTTGAAAAATGGTCTAATCTATCAATAATTCCTTTTATTTTATCTTGATTATTTCTATATTGAACAACTGGCACAGCAGCTATTTGATTATTATTTATATTAAATGGACTTTTTATCATTGATGCATTTTTTTGATAATCAATTTTTCTCTTATCTCTAATAATTTTATCTAATACATTACTAAAAGATTGGTATTGTTCTTGTTTACTATTATTTCTAGCTTCAGCTATTTCATCAGCAAGATGATTATTAGGATCATTTAATCCATTTAATAAAGTTGCTTTAATTACTTTTTCATCACTATTTAATGAATTTAATAAATATTGTATTGCAGTAATAGCATCTCTTTGTCTATTTATATCACTACTATCTAATGAAGCTTTTATCTTATCATAATTTACTATAGGATTAGTATTTTGTAATTCATTATTACTTTTTTCTAATTGTTTTAATAAATTATTTCCTAAAATTTTTAGTTTGTTTGTATCAAATTGGGGTTTATTATCTTTATTTTTATTAACTTTAAAAGCATTATCCGCCATAAAGCCTTTTTTCATATGCTCTATTTCTTCAGCTCTTTTTGCCTGCAATTTTGTTAGAAATTTTTTATCTGTTTTCTTTATATTATCAATTAAATTATCTAAAGCATATATATCATTATTACGCTTTATTTTAGTTAATTTATCTAAATATAAAATATTTCCATCTGTTTGAGCTTTTGCTATTTCCTCATCAACAATATCCCATTTTTCATCTTCAGATAAAGTATCTAAATCACTATTATCATTTTTTTCTGTTTTATACTCTGCTTGTGCAGGTTCATAAAGTGATATATCATCTGCTTTCATATTAGAATAATCATTATTTAATACATAACTATCGTTATTGTAAAAGTCGTTAGCAGTTGAATTATCAATGTTTGGTGCACTATCTACTTGAGTTGATACACCAGGTATAGGCTCTCCATGGTCTGAAAAATGTATATGTCCGCCAGTAGCATTTGCTGATGGATTAGTATATTCATCAAGTGATGTTAAGCCATATTTTTCGCCTTGTTTTATAAGCCATGCTCTAGCTTCAGGATCACTTGCTAATAAGTCATTAGCCACATCAATCGCTTGCCCACTATCATGCCAAGAAGAACCATCTCCATTTCTTTTCATGCTAGTTACATCTAAATTATAACCAAATTTATTATAGAAATCTCTTGCCAATAAATTTAATTTTTGTTCTGTTAATGTAGTAAGCCCTGTATCACTAACTTCTCCTAAGATATTGTAATATTTCTTATCAGGCAAAGAAATGCTATTCGTACTATCTTCTATCTCACTTGCAATACTTTCTAAATCGCTAGTATATTTTTCTTCTGATGCACCATAATATCCATTTTCTTTAAGTACATGTGAAAAATCTCCTATATTTCCTTCACGAATTTTATTTAAATCATAATTTTTTAATGTTTGTCTAGCATATTCATGGGCAAATTCTTCAATTGAATCAAATCTTTGTAATCTATTTTCAGAAGTATTAGGATCTTTCAATCCGCCAAAATTATTAGTTCTAACTGCATTATCCGCAGAAAATCTACCACTTTCTAAAGCCCATTGTGAATAAATAGCTTTTGCTAAATCTGGTCTTCCTACATCATTAGCTGCAATAGTAGCAGCTTTCCATGCATCAGCATTTTCTATACCTTTTGGAATAGATATATTGTTAGCATTTGTATTATTAACTTTATTTTTTACTAATGCATTATATGTTCTATTAATACCACCTCGTATACCACCAATGCCAGCAAATCCTAAAGCACCTATAGCCCCCATTGCACCAGCTTGCTCTTCATCAGACATAGGATTAAACAGTGTTCCATATGGTTTATTAGTATATTCCTTTTGTAGCTGTTGCTGTTTCATTTCTGTAATATATTCACCAGCCATATTTAATGGAACACCTGCTATTAAATTTCTAGCTGACGATTTAATCCAATTATTACCACCTAAATATTTATTTTTCTTTAATGCTGATCCCATTTTACCTGTAATTAAAGCACCTGTTAATGCATCAGAAGCCATTAAATAAGGTGCTTCATTAATGGCTAATTTATTAATAGTATTTGCAATATCTACATCACTATAACCTTGTTCTTTTAAATCATTATAAATAGAACCTGCATCCGACACTGCTTCTGTAAGACCGCCACCAACACCCCATTTAATCATATGATTAGCTACACTTTCTGCACCTTTTCCAATTGCTGCTGAAGCTAATTTTTTACCAGTTATTCCACTTAATAAATCAATGCCTTTTGTTACTGTTCCACCTATTTTAGCAGCTCCTGCTCCTGGTATAACTACTGAAGCTGCTAATGAAGGTAACGTACTTCCTACACCTTGTGATATATCTGCTATAGCACCTCTTGGATCTGTCCAATAATCAAAATTTGAAACTCTATCCCATAAACCACCATAAGAATCACGAGAACCATATTTACGTATATTATCTTGTGCTAATGTATCTAAATATGCACCTTCATTCAATAATGCATCAGCATTTTTCTGTATTGTTTCTTTATATGGTGTTGGATTACTTTCTGTTACAGGTTGGTATAGATTAGGGCCATTATATCCATTATTTGTTATAGCTTGTCCTTGTGCTTCTAATCCTTTTGCAGATAACCATTTATTCAAATATGGATTATCCGCCAATGCTTTTAAATTAGCCCCAGCAAAATTAGCAATACCACTTATAGCACCTTCTGCACCACCTTTAAAGTTTCCCCATGCACTTTCCAAAAATCCTGGATCTTCTTCTTTTGTTTTTTTATATATATTTTCACCATAATGTTTATTTACTGTATCAATAAACGATTGTGACCATTTAGACATTATTTTCACCTTCTTAATAAAATTAATACTTATTTATCAATATATTTTAAATAACTTTCAGCTTCATTTTTATATGCAGAATTACCAGTTTTAGTATATGCAGCCATGGCTCGTTTATAATTTGCTTCATACATAACTTGATTTAAATTGTATAAATCATCACTATCTAATTTTTCCTTATTTTTTTCTATATAATCTTCAATTGCATCAATAGCTTCACCTGAAGATATTCTTAGTTTATCTGCTTCATCAGAGTCACCATCAAATTCAGCATATTGATTTACTGCTGTCATGGCTTGTGAAATTAAATTATTTAATTCCGTTATATATGTTGGTGACTTTTCTTGCTTATCAGATGATTTACCATTTATATTGTTATATACTCCTGAAGCTAATAAATAAGCTGTTTGACTATCTAAACCGCCATATTTTATTAAACTTTTTGCCATGACATTAATCTTATCTTGCAATCCTAAATTTGCATATTTTCTATCCACTTGAGCTTTTATTTGATAAAGTTCTGCCTGCTGTCTTGCTTGTAGAGCTTGTAAGTTAGCTGTTTCTTCATATTGTTGATTTTGCAATTCTGAATTAATTCTTCCTTGATTATTCATTGCTATTAATTGATTTTGAGCGTTATTATTATCCCTTTGAATCTGTTGATTAAATGCAAATACATCTTTTGGCATACCATATGCTGATAATAATTGAATATATGCATCAGGATTTTCATTTCTTAATTGAGCCAAAATACCCATTCCTAAATCCCCAACACTTCCATCTGGATTTATTCCATATTGTATAAACTGCGATGATAAATCATTCATTTTTCTTGACTGATATGCAGCTGATTTTTGTGTTGCATATCGTTCTGCTGCTGTTCTGCCTACACCTTTAGCACGAGCTTCTTCATATAATTGTTGCCAATATTCTTGAGTACTTACTGGATTGGCTGTATATACACTACTTGCATCTTGCATATTAAATTTAGGATTTTCATTTAAACTAGCTAGTAATGATCTTTCAGCTGTAGTATCTGCTCCATAAGAACTCATATCTAATCCATATTGATTAGCTAATTCTCTAGCTTTTTTAGCTTGTAATTGAGCAAGTAATCTCTCATTTTCATTAGTAGCATTATCATAATTAAATTTAGCAGCTATAATTTCATTGTGTACTTTATCAGCTATTTGTTGCTGAAATGGTGATACATTTTGTGCTATAGGCAATTTATAATAATTTAAATCCGCCATAGATTTTTGAGATTGTTCCTGTGTTTTGTCTGCACCAAAATAACTACTATCTACACCTAATTTATTTAATTCTTCTCTAGCAGCATTTGCCTGTGCATTAGCAGACTGCATTCCTTCAGTATCATTATTAGCTTGAGCTTTCATATAATCTGCCTTTGCACTATTGATAATATTTACATAATAATCGATTCGTGGTTTTAAATATTCAGGTAAAGAATTAGCCGCCACTTCATTACTAGAAGCGACGGCATTATTAAAAGACATTGGTAAAAATTTCATTATTAAATTCATTTCATTTTGCTGTTTTTGATTTTCTTCATTTATAGCATTTTGTACCATTTGTTGCTGTTGATTTTGTCTAGATGATAAATCTCCATAATTTGGTAAATTTGATGAAGATATGATTTCTCCTTTGGGTTTTAAATTACTTACTGCTCCTAATAAGCTTACAGTTTGAGCTACAGGAGACGTATTATTTGAAATATTATTTTCTGTTGTTTTATCAGCTATGTTATCTGATGTTATCGCATTACCCTTATACTCTAAATTATTATTTAAATTTAAATCACCACCAGAAGTTATTGCATTTGTAGAGTCTATACTATAATTCGATAAGTTTTCAGGTGTTAAACCTTTTAAAAAATCTGTTTGAGGTTCTTTTGATGCATTTGTTATTTTATTTTCATTCCCTCTATCAATATAATCTTTTATATATGAACCTAAAGCAAAACCTAAGGCAGATTCCCATGGCATACTAGCCACAGCTAATCCTCTTTTTAAGTTATACATTTTATCCCACTGGTCTTGATTTTGATATGCATTTATTCCTTGTTCCATAAAAATCATTCTCCTTTATCTTTTAAAATAATCCGCCAAACAATCCACCAAGTAATCCGCCACCGCTAGTGGTTTGAGTAGTTGTAGTCGTTCCTTTACCTGCTAATGCATTAAGCGTTGAATTGCCTGAACTTGCAAGCCCTGTTGAAGCATTCCACAAATTAAGTGCTGGCTGTTGAGCCGCTTCTTGTGCTCCTGCTGCTGTTGTTATTCCTGCCGATGCATTATTGATATTTCCATTATTTATTCCATTTAATAAGTTCATATAGCTTTGTTGTTGTTGTGAAATAGTATTATTCACGCTATCAGATAAATCTTTCATTCCTGTAGTTGTTACAGAACTATTCAATACACCATTATTAGCAAGTCCATTTAATAAATTACCCATACTATTTTGCGCTATGGTTGATACATTATTAGTTATATTGTCTAGTGCTGCTTGCGGTAATTGTCCATTAGCCAAAGCTTGATTATTTTGGTTTGCTTGATTTATTTGACTTTGTGCTTGATTATTAGCTGTGTTAAAATCATATTGAACAGCACCTATTGAGTTTTGCAGAATATTTTTAGCAGTATCATTTAACCATGATGCATTAGGTGCATATTGATTAGCTAAATCAGCTTGAACTTTTTGTAATTGTAATTCATACTGAGTTGGTTGATACGATTGGTTGTTTACCGTTGTATTTCCTTTGAATAACTGCAAATCTATATAATAAATTTTAGGTTTGTATGCATGCATAATCTCACCTACTTTCTATATCTAAATATCCCATGTTACATAATAAGAAATCCTTGTTATATCATCGTGCAAATATACGGGTGATATACGAGCCTTCTTACCTTCTTTGTTTTCTGCATAATAGATAAAAGAGCCGTCATGAAGCGGCTCTTTTTTAGTTATCTTATATCCCCAAAAACGAATATAAGCTTTTATATTTTCTCGTATGCATATTGTACCTAGTTTTTTTATCCCTAGCATTTGAGCAAATACTGTGGCAAAATCTCGCCAAAATTTGCCATCACCAGCCATTTGATAAATCATTAGCATACTATTATCTTGAGTAGTGCCAATTTCACAAAAGCCACGAGAAGGCAAGTAAAAAAGCTTAAACCCTTCTTTTGGTTTAAACTTATCTTTTGTTTTTTGCTCATATTTTTTTATATATTCATCTAATGTATTATTCATATAAAAAATCCCATAAATAAACCATTTTTCCCACGTGGGAAAAATGGCATTAAAACTTGAATTTATAACCTAGAATAACTGTCTTTTCATCAGCGATTATCCAGGTATTTTTTATATCCCCAGCTATGGCGATACCATTATTTCCAATACCTAGACCAATAGCACAATTTTTTTCTTCATTAATTTGTTTTTCGTATCGCGTCAATAATTGATTGGCATTCGTTAAGGATTGATTCAAAGTTTGAACTTGCTTCTGTAGCTGTTCCGATTGCGTTTTCAAGTTTTGTACTTGTTTCTGCGATACTTGAAGCTGTTCCTGTAATATCTTGTTTTGCTCCTTCAGCTTGGTCAAGTTCGTTTCTAATTGCGTCAGTTGGCTTTCCGTTATCGTATAAGTCTTTTCTGTCGCTCCACAGACTGCACACATACAAGACCACAATAATAATACCGCCAATAATAATATATTTATATTTTTTAATCTTACTAAGCACATCATTCAAGTGTGTTCACTTCCATTTCTTCAATACAAGGATTTAATGCTCTAAGCCCTGTAAAATAAAGTACATCGCCCTGCATAAAGCAAAATTCAGGTATATTATCCAATAATACCTGATTAGGATTTTTAGATGTTTCAAAGATGTCTTTAATCTTTGCTTTTGTAATACCTTCAATTGGTTCTTTACTTACAAGTTTAATGGTTTTAATCATGATAAACACTCCTTCATTTTGTAACTTCCGCATTATTTAATAATTGAATTATCTCATTGATTTTATTTTTTAATACATCTAGCGTGAGCGTATCTCCGTTTTCTGTAATTTGATTTATTTGAGGTTGTTGTATTATACCTACATGGTTTGTAGTTAAGAGTAAATTTGTTACCTCTTTAGACAAATTACTCAATATAATAGTGTTTTCAGCTATCTTTTCTGAAATTATAGCATTATTAACCAGCTTTTCTGTAGTTATTGATAAATCTTTTATCATACTTGTTTCAATTTTGTCATCAGCCAAGAGCTTATCAACTACTTCTTTTGCAAGCTTAATTAAGGTAACAGCACCATCAACAATTTTTTCTGTACTTACAGAATTATCGTTTGGAATATTTCCTTCTGCTACTTTTAGCTTAGTTATCTCCCACCATGCTTTTAAATACTGCTCTTTCCGCCAAAAAGGTTTAGAAAATGGCTGATAATCTTTACCAGCCATTGCCATTACTATTGAATATAAATATTGTTCTTCTAAATCTGTTGTCGGTTTTGGCAAGTTATCTATTATATCCTGGTAATCATTCATAGTAGACACTGCAATCAAGTCCCATATTCCCAATTCGTTCACAATCAGTATATTGCCAAATACGACATATACGATTAGGATTTTCTATAGCAAAACTATTTTGATGATAATATTGAGCTGACCAAATAGGTACATAATCAGGCAATGCTTTTAAGTCTATAATATTTGTGAGCCAATTATAAGAACTATATAAGCCTACATAGTTATACCCTTTATCCAATAATGTACTGATAAAATTAGCAATAGGATAAACTACATTTAAATATCCTTCTAACATATCTTTATCTTCAGCATCATACCAAATGCCAAGTTCAGGATTTTTCCCATTAAGATATGTCTTAATCTGTTTATCAACCCAATTAGCTTCTGCTACAGCTTCATGAATAAACGACGCATGGCTATAATAATAAACGCCATAGCGTAATCCATACGCTACAGCGTTATTTACATGTTCTATAAACTTTTCATCAAGATTATAGTGTTCTCCTATTTTTAGAATAACACCTTCAATCCCAGCGTCTTTTACTACCTGCCAATCGATCCATTCTTGCCAAGCAGAAATATCAATTACTTTCATCACTATTAATCACCGCCAAATCAATATTTTCAATTTCTGCACGTTTTTCTAATACTTTTAATTTAGCTCTCATATAAATTAATTGTTCATATAAAAGCTCATAACTGCATTTAGGCTTAAATGGTAATGTTCCTGCTTTATAAGCTTTTAACATTTTTGCTAAACCTTCTGTTCTATTTTTATCCTGTGCGTATTCAGCTTGAAATCTTTCTTTAAAATCAGCACTTAACATTAATTTAACAGTATCTTTTAATTCCATAATTATTTATCACTCCCAAAAATATATCCCACTGCAAAACCAAATAAAAAGAATCCACCACAAATGCAATTAAATATTAATTGCTTTATTGCTAATACGTCCATAATTATTTATCACCTTTAAATCCACATTTAGCACATAACCATAAGAAGCCTAAAAAGTCCCATACTTTATTTTCTATTTTCTTCATGCAGATTTGTTCACTAATTTTCATATCAAAATTTTTAGCATCTATCGGTGAGCTTGTTTCTTCTATCGTAAAATTATTTTTTAATTTTACCTGTGTAAGAGTTGTTTTTTCTCCTATTTGGCAAGACTCTACTTTATCAATGAAATTACTAACATCTTCTTGTGTTACAGTATCTTCTTTTTGCATTTCTAAATACTGGGCTTCAAAGATGTCTTTAGGACACCAAGATACATAACCATCAGGATAATAAATTTTATATCCTTCATCACTAGTCATATGACCTTTGAAATCTTTCCATGCCTTACATGGTTCAGCCTTAATTAATTTTACACTAATATAATTTCTAATCATTATTATTCCTTCTTTCTCTTTACTTTCTAATCTTTTCTTTTTGCATAGCATATTGAGCTAAGTTATTTTTTAATTTAGTTGGAACTGGTACACCACAGTTTGTAGCATTTTCTAATATACTTAGGCCTTCATTTGCGATATAAAATAAAATCGCAATATCTCGCGTGATAGTTCCTTGATTGAAAACAATATCTGCTGTATGTGCTACCATAATAATAATTACAATGACAGCTTTTTTTGCTAATCCTCGCCAACCTTTTCTGCTATCTAATTTTTTATTAGGGTTTATCCATGCGGATAAAAGACCTGTTATATAATCTAACACCATTAATAAAAGAATAGCTTCCCACAAGTTTGACCAACTGCCGAATAAATGACTACATATAGTCCCCACAGTAGCAAAACACGCTCCCCATTCAATCTCTAATCGGACTGGTATAATCGTCTTGCAAAACGAAACCATATCCGCCAAAAACTCCTGCATTTTAACCACCTTCTTAAAATTTAATTTGATAAAACAAACCGCCAGCCATTGTGGCATACGCGTCGTTATTGTCGACATTATCATCGACAAATTTTTCTTTTGCCCATGCAATACCACTTGTAATTAAAAAAGCTTCAAACGCACTGCAACCTGCATTTCTTTGCAACTGGTCCGAAATAATATATCCAACCGCGAAGTGCAAAGCTTTATCTGTAGGAATATCATCCTGCATATCATGAATAGGATTAGCATTTACAATTGCTGTAGATAAAAAGAAGGCACAACACAACGCTAATAATAATTTACGCATTGTCTACACCTTCTTTATTTTCAATTGTTTTTTCTTCTGTTGTATCCGAGAACGCAATACAATTAGGATTTGTACATTTACCATCTACTAATTCCCCTGCACAATACTTACAACGTTCTTTTCTTACAAAAAATGCCATTTTATTCAACTCCTTCTTCAAGAATATTATTTTTGGCTTCTTCATATGCTTTATTAAATTCCATAAACTCTTTCTGTATAGACTGTACCGCTTCTGTATTTCCTGCAAGCGTAGCAGTATCTAAATCTTGTTTAAATCCTTCTTTTTGTGCATTATATTCTACTTCTAAAGCAACTAAAGCTCTTGCCTGTAATTCTTCTTGTGTTGGTTCAGGTGGTATATAAATAACTGGTTTTCCTGTTTGGTTATCTCTCTTAAATTTAGCATAATTATTATCTTCATTACTCATATTACCTATATAGTAATTGTATTCTTCTAATGGAATTTCAATATATCCATCAGACGTGAGTTTATTTTTTCCGCCATAATTATTAACATGAAACGATGGAATGAATCCTTCTGGCAATCCTTCGTCATTGAATTTTGCAAAATATGTTGTAGTCATTATAATATCTCCTTGTTATTTTATTAAAAAAGGGGTAATTTAAATGCGCAAACCAAATGGATATGGTAGCATTAAAAAATTAAGTGGTAAAAGGCGGAGACCTTACGTTTTTCTCATTTCCGCCGAAGGTAAACAAAAACCGCTGGCATATTTTGCTACGCAAACGGAAGCTGAAATCTATGCAGCAGATTACAATAAAAAACATAATAACAAAATCCTTTCTGGACATCAGATTACTTTTGCCGAGCTGTATTATCGTTGGCTGCCGTTTCATACGGATAAATATCAGCCAGCTAAAACAACTCTTTGCAGTTATAAAGTGGCGTTTCAACATTGTCTGCCATTACATGAAATGCCTTTAAAGAATATTAAATATTATCATCTGCAACAAATAATAGACGATACTAAAAGAAAAGGACTTTCTTACAATAGCTGTAAGAAAATCCGTTCTTTAATTTCATTGATGTTTAAATACGGAATAATAATGGAATACTGCAATAAGAACTACGCCAATCTATTAAACTTAGGCAAAAATAAAGCAATCCGCCCACATAAACCATTTACAAGACAAAAAATAAATAAATTATGGGCTAATTTAGAAATTGATGGTATAGACACTGTATTAATCCTAATTTATACAGGCATGAGAGTTGGAGAGCTATTAAGTTTAACTAAAGATAATATTTATCTTAGACAAAAGTATCTAAAAATAACTAAATCAAAAACGAAGGCTGGTCTTCGCTCTATTCCTATCCATGAAAAAATACTTCCTCTAATAATAAATAGAATGAATAAATATGGTAAGTTTCTGATATGTGATGAAACTGGAAATCCATATAATTATAGTAAGTATAGGACTTTATGGAATAAAATAATGCAACAAATAAATGCAAAATATCACAGTACACATGACTGTAGACATACTTGTGCAACTCTATTAGATAATGCAGAAGCAAACGAAAATGCCAAACGTCGTATTTTAGGTCATGCGACAGGTGATGTAACTGATACTGTATATACTCACAAAAATCTTAAACAATTACGAAAAGCTATAAATAAGATAAAATAATTTGTTACTAATAAGATACTTTTATTTTTTATAACATAAGTAAAAATAAGGATTTATCTATATATACTAGTGTTACTAATGTTACTTCTAAAAACCATTAAAACAATATATTTTTAAACTTAAAAACCGTTGCAAAATCTGTTAAGCCTTTAATTGCAACGGTTTATTCTATATATATAATTTATAAAAATATCAATGGTAATCACTATCTAAATGATTTGCTGTAAATACAGATAAATCTTGCGTATTATCATATAGTTTATTTAATAGTAGCCTTAAATCTTCTTGCGAAATATAAATATGACCATTAGTCCTACTATTTATAGTATCTATTATTTCTTTAGACTCCGTACTCCAGATATAAGATAATTCTTCGATATCCTCTTTTGTTAAATGTATGTTTACCATATCTGAGCTTCCCCATTGATATTGATTAGATATGTCCTCTTCTTCTAAAGTTGTTGGCAGTACCCACATTGTATACTCAGGGTATTTTGCTTTTGAACTCAATCTCTTTTTTGTTTTAGGTTCTACAACCACTTTCGTGTTAAATAGTTTTTTTATTTTGGTATATATATTATTAAACATATGCATCAACCTTTCATTAGACAGTGGGGAAGTAATAGTGCAACTATAACAAAACAACAAAAGAATTTTAATATTGCTTTTAATAAAAGATGTTGGAGTATTATTGCTAATTACTATGATTTATCTGATGCCTTAAATTTAATGGATATAAATATAGCCTTACAATTTAATAAAACTACTGGGTATACATTTTTTTATAATGTTCAATCTACTACAGGAACACCTTCTTATTTTTGGATAGCTATAGGAGAATAATTATTTGCCTATAAAAATAACTCTAACACCAGCATTTGAACCGCCTGTTATGCTTCCTTTCATATGGACACTAATTTTATTTATGTTAGGAAAATTACTATCAACAACAGTAATTAAATTAGCTTCTTTATCATTTGTAGGAATTGCTAATGCTAAATTTATAGAATTTACAAAAGAAATTACAGTAGATACCTCTTCATGACGTAAAGTATCTACAGATTCTGATAATCCTATAAATCTCCACTGTGTTGATACATCAACAGTGGGGATATTTTAAACTTGAAGATAATCAGAAAGATGTAGAAAATATAATTTCTTTACCATTAACTGTTAAAAATAATTATTTAACATGGGTTAATAAACATGGAACTTTAATTTATACTAATATGTTTTATACAGTAGCCCCAGATAAAACTAATTTTAGATTTTATACAAACACTGTAGGAGGATATATGTGGGGTAGCATAGGTTTCATATAAACAGTGGGGATTAATTGTAGGTAGTGATAAATTAGTAAATATACCGACAAATATTACAATAAAACAATTATTATATTGTAATGCCTGTGATGGTATATCTAGCTTCGAAAATGATGGAATAGGTTATTTTTTAGGTGTAGCAGATGTAACACCAACTAACATTATTTTTAGGTTCAAAGAAAATCCTCAAACTTTTAGATGGTTTATATTAAGTAAATAATTATTTTCCTACAAAAAACACTCTAATTTGACCATTACTTCCTCCAGTAACGACACCTTTAATATTTACAATAATATTATTTAATTCTGTTGATGTTGATTTTACAACAGATATTAAATTTGCTTCTGAATCTGATGCTGGTGTAGCTATAGCAAATGATAGTTTTTCTTTAAAAGTTATTGCTGTATTAATTTTAACTGTTCTCAAATCGCCAGTATAATTTTCATCTAATCCGAACATTCTCCACTGTAGAATTAGTCCGCCAAATAATTTTCCTAAGCAAATATAACCATTTTGAGCTATCAACCAATTAACACCTAAAAAACTTCCACTACTACTTACGCCTGTTTCTTCTGTTCCTGCTAATTTAGATATCAGCTTAAAAACCATAGTTGCTACAAATTTTTGTACCCATCTTGTACTAGGTATTTTATTTGAATTATCATCATCAGGTGGATCTTCACCTATTACATCAGTTTTAACAACTTCGTTTAGATTGATTTCATTTGTTGTTCCATCACCTTTAGTAATGGTTATTTTGTTGTCTGCACCAGTTATATTAGATACAAACTTACTAAAAATCCTTTTTGTAAATAAAGCTAATCCGTTAGCATCTAAAAACTTCATGCTGCTACACCTCCAGTATTTAATATATTGTTTATTTCACTTGCATTAATACATTCATCTCCATCAGGTTCAGGATATAAATCACTATTTATATATAAATCTTCAACAGTAGCTGTATTAACAGCAGAATTTAAATTAAATTTTGTTAAGTATCCTTCCCCCTTATTAAGAAAAATATCTATTATTGTTTCATCAGTAATAGCTTCTTTTTCTTCTAGAGTTGTATCTTCGTTTAATTTTAAAATATCATCAATAATGTCATTAGTAATAGAAGTAAAACATAATACTTCACTTTGTTTATTTCCTTTGGTTACAGTTACTATACCATTACTTTCTAATACATCTTTTACATAAGTAACATCTATTTGTTGTCCTAAGTTATCTTTTGCAGCTTTAACAGCACTTTGAGCAAGTTCAACATTATTTATTTTTACAATAGAAGTACCGCCATCACCTTTATACATTGTTATGTTGCCACCATAAGTTGATAACTTTTTTATATAAGTTTGATGTATTTGTTGACCTAAATTATCTTGTAATGTTTTTGTAGCATAATTAGCATTATCTGAATTAATCGCATGAGTTACATTGTTAATAGTAACTTTTGAGGTTGTACCATTTCCTTTGGTGATAGTAAGTTCAGCATTAGATCTTGTTACACCTTTTACATAAGTAGTATCAATTTGCTGATTTTTGTTATCTTTTAAGGTTGTATCCGCATGAGCTACATTGTTTATCGTTAAACTACCTATGGAATTATCTCCCTTAGTAAATACGATTGTTGCATCATCTGCTTTTAACGATTTAATGAAGGTTTCGTCAGCATATTCTTTAGCTCCAAAATATAACTTAGTTATATCGCCCATCAATGTCCATTTTGTGTTGGTTTTATCTCTTACATATAAATTATTCTCTTCAAATTTAAACTCGTACGGTAAAGGATTGTCTGCATCAATAGTTTGATGAGTTACTATTTTATATAAAAGTTCATATATATGTTCTATTTCTCCCATATATTTTTTTGAAAAAATTAATACATTATCTCCTCTATACTGAAAATACAAAGGAAATACTGGTGCTAATTTTCCATTTTGAATAGTCGGTAGCGCTTTTGGTAATCCATATTTTATCTCAATAGCATCTGTATCCATTTTTATTCACTCCTTATACTTCCACAACATCAGCTTGAATATAATTCAAAATAAAAGGTTCTCCAATACCTGCTCCGCTTATTCGTACTTCTGGAGTTCTATATACTACTCTTCTTGTACGTCTTAAAGTTTCTAACGTTTGAATATCTTTTTTATCGTATTCAAGTTCATATAAACTTTCATAGCTATCTTCTAATTTATCTGATGTGTCTATATAAACATCTTTTAAATGTTTTCCTATTGGTTCATAGTTATCTACAATAGGGCGTGTATTATCGAATAAATAACTACTATACATTCTAGGTAATGGCATACATATATTGCCAACCAAAAAATGACTGTTATAGCTATATTCATATTTAAATAGAGTTACACATAATGTTATTCGTTTTACTAAATACTCATAATTTGCCATATATGTTTTCATTTGTACTTTAAAGCGAAGTGGCTCATCATCATCATAAAAACGATCTGCATTTAATTTACAAACAGTTTTTTCTTTTATCACATATACATCGTTATTTATAGATAATACATCAACTATTACACTATTGAATTTCCTCTGAAAAAAAGCACTTGTATTGCAATCTAATACAAGTACATAACCATTTTCGCCTATACACCATACCTGGTTTAATGGTGGTACATAGCGAAGTTTTGTATTACTAGGTAGGTTTGCAATCTTACTAGCAACTTTAGAGCCTATATTTGTAGGTTTCATATCGCCGTATTCTTGCGTTGTTTGAATACTTTGTAGGGCTATATCGCTCATAATCAGTACGTTATTAATTATGTTGCAATAACTAGCAGTACCTTTACAGAATATATTTCTTCCTAATTCACTAATTCGCCAATCTGGATATTCATTTTCTAAGCGGAAAACCATTCCATTTGATTTTATGAATAAAATATCTTTACTCATATTGACCATTCCAACTATATGACCGCCAACTTTATATCCAATTTGAGCAAATAAACTCGATGATGGATCGTTAGTGTCTTGAGTCCAGTTGGTTTCATCGCCAACGCCAGAAAATAATACCTGGTCTGTATCATCAAAAACGAGCACACGACCAGAACGAATATACACACCATTACAATGTTCAGGACTTGTTTCTATAGTTTCTATATTCTCTGTTCCCTTAACATATTGAAGCTTACCGCCACTAGCAATCAAAAGACCATCTTCCCACATAGCAGTTATTACTTCGCCTGTTCCCGTTAGAGTTCCAACTTCTTTTACTTCAGAAAAATTTTTTGTGGCCAGAATTTTATTATCTTCTGTAAATAAAATAAGTGCAGAATTTAAAATATCAAACGCTGCACTTTTAAATGTATATTCAGTTGTAGTATATAAAGTATCGGTGCCCTGCACTGTGCGAAGTAATTTAGAATTACTGTCTATTTCCATATTAACTACTTCAGATAACTCATTTTCTGCTATTAGATTTTCTGTACAAGATACATTAAGACCGCCAGTAAAGTCTTGTAAAATCATAGATTGTTGATTAGCATGTTTTGTAGATAATTTCATTACCATACCGCCCTTATTACATCACAATCATCAGGCAACGAATCATAATATCCAGAAATAACATATACTGTATCTCTTTCTCTTAATATATTTTCTAATTGTACTACTATTTGACTCATAACCGACATTTCTTGAGACATATCAAACTCATTTCCCATGGATAATCGAATTAATGCATATTCAATTAGCATATCATCAAATTCATTCGGAAAAGGACTTTTTCCATTATCATCATCAGACAAAGTCATTTCTTTTATATCTTCTACAGCTAAAATTTCATAATTAATAGGCTTATCAGGCATAGGATACAAATTTATAGTCTTTAAACCTGTTATGAAATAAGCATAAGGAAAGCCGTGCTTATCCATATTTAGTATATCTGCACGGCTTTTATAAATTATACGTTTGCCATTTATTCTAATATCTACTATTTTTACAGGTATAAAATCCAACTCAATTATATTTTCATTAGTATTTAAATTACCTTTAGTCACATTAGACAACAATTCTGGCTTTAACTGTAAAATCATACGTCTTAAAAATCTAGAACCAGCATTCAAACAATTTAGTATAGCTATATCGTCATAACCTGTTTCTTGCTCATCATGTACTAAAATTCTAACTCGCTTTATTAATTCTTCTACAGCTAACATCGTTATACCTCATCAATCTGGTACAGCTGAAGTTAAAATATTTACTGTAGCAAAATCTGTAGGTGTACTTCCATTAATTTTAAATACAGACTTGGCCACACCATAAGTACGAGAGATAGCCACACCATATTGGTTATCATAGTCAAATAATTTTTCTTTCCATGATAAATCAATACCATTTGCCATTACACCTGCTTGAGCACCCAACAATAATCCATGTCCTACCCATGTAGAACTATCACCAGTTTGACCAATTGGAACATTTTCATTTTCATGTACAACTACACCATTATATAAACCAGTAGCACCTGTAAAAATAGGATTTTTCATGCCACGAATATTAGCATATTGCTGTGCATTAATCCATTTATCATCTTCTTTTAAATCGCGAATTTGATAAGGATGCAATACCATTACATAATATTCTCCACCATTAACACGAACAGGTCTGATTTTTGGATTAGACATCTGTGCCAAACGTTTTGCTTTACCTAAAACAGTAGTATTCATTTTAGCAGTACTTGTAATATTAGCTTCAGCTGAAATACCAGTACCGCCATAAATAACTTTATCTGCTGTTGGATTATTTGTAAGTACTTTAAATAAATCATCATCAATTCTTTCTCTAAGCCAAATAGATAATCCATCTTTTGCATTTTTACGCATATTTTCTTTACTTTTCTTTTCTTCAAATTTACCTTTTAGGCGTACAGCATTTCTGAGCTGGTTAATAGTGAAGTCAAAGCTTCTGTATTCCATTTTTTCTTCATTGCCTTCTAAGATATCATCTCCTGTAACACCATCACCTTTTAATTTAAGTACAAGTGATTGTGTTATTCTATCTCCAGCTTCTTTCTCTAAATCATTCAGAACTTGAATAATATTATTAACACCTTCACCCATGAATTTGCCAAAGAATAAATCTTTCATAGCTGTAGTCCATGTTTGTTTTGCCCATGCTTTTTTTACAAGTTCTTCAGGAACAGTTGTTTCTGCAAATAGTCTTAAATCCATATTTGCTGGTAAAGATATCTGCATTCCTCGTCCTTCAAAACCCATATTTTTAAAGTATTTGGGAAATGCTCTTTTCAATTCGTCTTCATTAAATTTAAAATTACTTAAACACATATATAGTACCTTCTTTCTTTATTTATTCACCTAATAAAATTTTTTGATACTTCTCTGGTATTTTTTCCCATGGTCGGTTGTTCATCATTTCAATAGCAATATCTACATCACTTTTGCCTGAAGTATCTCCGCCACCTGATAGTTTATCTGCTCGTGGCATTTTTTTAGCTTGTTTATATTTATTTACGACTTTATCTTGTTTTTCTTTCTGTTTTGCATTTATATCTTTATAATATTCACGTTTAGCATTTTCAAAATAAGCTTCAATAGTATATCGGTCTGATGGTGAAGCTACTCCTCGTTCTAATCTTGCATAAGCATCACGAATTATATTTTGATTAACCACAGATTGCTTTTCAAAATATCCATTTATAGCAAAATCTTGTATCTCTTTAAAATGTGTATCTTTCTTTTGTTCATTTTCAAATGCTTTAAATGCCGCCATATTTTCTCTATGGGCCTGCATAAATGCTTCTTTTCTTTGATTTCTCAATGCTAATTCACTATTAACATTGCTCATAATATTATCTTTAGCAATTTCAAAAGCTGCTTCATAATCTGCTTTCTTTTGAGCACCATTATCTTCAAACTCTAAATCATTTAATTGTTCTTCTGTTAAATTAACTGATTTTAAAGCTATTTTTTTCGCTTCACTTATTACAGTACGTGCAAATTCAATTGGAACTTGCTCTAATTTAATAGGTTTAAAAGGTGCAGGTCTAAATTCCTGTTGTTTAGGAATTTGCTCTTGTTGTTTTCTTAATTGCTCATTTTCTTTGCGTAATTTAGCAAGCTGCTCTTCAATGCCTTCGGTAGGTTTATCTTCTATTTTTTCTTCATCATCTTGTTTAGATTGCTGTTCTTCTTGCTCATCTTTTTTACTTTCAAGTTTTTCATCTTCAGCTTTTTGTTGCTCTCTAAATTTATTAGTAAATTCTCTAGCAATCTCTGGATCTAATCCTTCAAACTCTTCAGGAATACTTATTTCATCATTCTCATTATTATCTACATCATCTACTGTTTCATCAGCTACAACATCAGAATCAATTTGATTATCTTCAAAATCATCTTCAGCAAATAATTGCAAATTAAAAATTCTTAATACGTCCATAATATATCTCCTAACTCAAATTTTATTAAGTAATTTATCTGCAAAGTTCAGACCAGTCTTCTTATTTAATAGATTATCCATACGTTCGGCTACATTCATAAAAGTATTTATAGTTTCTCTTTCATCTTCGGTTAATTGATAACCTGGATTATTCTTGAATTTATCCATACGTTCAATACTAAAATCTAAAATTTTACCGCATAAATCTTCTACTGATTTTTGCAGTTCTTCTATTTTATTCACTGGTTCGTTTTTTTCATCTGCTTGCTCTTTTGCTTGACTGATAGATTGTTGTTCTTGAGTATTTTTATCTTCCACTTCTTTACTAATTGCTTTTGTTATTTTTCTTACCGCCATTACAAATTACTCCTTATCTTCATCGTTTTGATAATCAATCTGATAAATAGGCTCAAAGACTTTTTCAAATACTTCATTTGGTACAGGATATACTTTTCCATCAATACTTTTTACAAGATAATCTTTATTAAATCTAGCTGTAAATTTTCTATTTTTATGAATGTCTTCGACCAGAAGTTTTGGATTTTTAACATCAGAAAAATCTACATTTAAAAATGGTTCGCCTAATACATCTTGAATATTTTTTAAATCTTCTACATTGTTAAAACTTAATTTTATAGCTTCTACTTCATTTACTCTTCTACGATATTTCATCAATATTTTCTCCTTTTACATATTACATAGCTGGAATATTTCCTGACCTCAACGAATTTAAAGCTGCTAAAGTCATATTGCTATTATTTTGTTGTGGTGCTTGATTTTGATTTATTGGTTGACTATTAATTTCTGCCTGATTTTTTACTTGCTGTAATAATATTTGAGCTGTCTGTGCTGGTATACCTAAATTAATTAATTGCGATAAAATCTGATTAGTCGGTATACCTTGATTTATAGCTTGCATTATTTGATTTGTAATTTGCTGATTATTCACTTGTTGTTTATTTGCTTGCTGTTGTAATAATTGTGGATAATTATAAGCAACAAACTGCTTAATAGCTTCATCAGCAATTTTTTGGTCAATAAGTCCTGCTTTTGCCGCCATAGCGAGCTGAATAGCAGGTGGTGCGTCTTTAAAAGCAATAGAATTACTCATACGGATTTGTTTTGCTTGTTCAGCAGCAGCTTGAGCTTCTTGTGCCTTTTGTTGTGCTTGCTGTCTTTGTTGTAATCTCTGTTTTATATCTTCTTTATTAGGGATATCTGATAAATCTAAGATTAAATCAAATACAGCATCACCTGGAACACCCAATGTTTTAACAGCGTCAATAAGTGAATACATCTGTGCTTGTCTTTGTGAAGCACTAGCCTGTGTATCCGCCACAATGATATCAAAATCACCTTGAGTTATATCATTTAAAGTCGTTGTTACAGCTTGCCCAAAAGGCCCTATTTGTGTAACTTGTTGATTTATTGTGATAAAATCTGGTTTTCCACCAACACCTTCAATACGAAAAACCTTTTTTTCTGTATAAAATTGTTGTACTAAACCTTTACGACCATGTTTTCCCCATAACAACGATGCTAAACGTTTTTTACATTTACGAAGATTATCAAACATTGGTGCAATATGAGTTATAGCTTGCTTTTGCTTTAATTCTATTGCTCTACCACTTGCATTAGCAGGCATATCTACACCCATTAAAGCTTCGTTTATACCAGAAATAGAAGGCAAATCAGCAGCAGCTTCCTGTCCTGCTTGAAATAATGATAATGGTGGCTGTGGTGCTTCTAATCTTTGCATAGCTCCACGAGATAATGTCCCTGGCTGAACTTCTATTACACCACCTGGAAGACTAGCCAATTTTTTCATATTGGCTTTTTGTTCATCAGATTGTGCATCTGCTTCACGAATCCAGTTATTATATGAAGAAGTATTTAATATGTGAAGTGATTGACTTCTGCGTTTATTAACTTCTCGCTGTGGATCTTTTAAGTCTCTGACAATACCAGCAGGCTCATCTTCATCAAAAAATTTAAATACTACAAAGGGAATAAATGGTATTTGTCCATGTTCATAAGGACTTTCGATATCTTCTAGCAAAACACCGCCAAAAAAAGAACAAACCCTTACCTTGTCTACAGTAATTGTTTGTTCTATCGGTATTTGCCCTGACAAATACATTTGCATTAATTGTTCTTCAGATATATTTTGCATATCTTGTTCATTAATTATTTGTCCACCAGGCATTATATAAATTTTTTCTTTAACTTTTACCTTATACCAGCATTCAACTAAACGTAATTTTTGTAAATCTCTTTTGTAATATAGATGGTCATATTGTTCATCTACTGGTTCCATAGAGTCATATTCTTGCTGTTGATTTTTTATTTCTTCTGCTTTTTCTGGATATACATTTATTAAGTCAGCTTTATTAACCCATTTAGCACGAATAATATAATTGGCATCAGAATAATCTATTTCTTTTGCTTCTGGATCTATATACATATTAAAAGGGCTTTCACGAGCAATTTTTATTTCTCCATCGCTCATTTCTTCATCAAATTTGTAATAAACCCAAAACCAACCAATACCGCCAATAGCACCATCCATAAAAACTTGAGACTCTTGATATTCATAATCACAATCATCAAAGATATACTTTGTAACACCTTCCCGGACTTTACAAAGCTCCATATCATCATTTGTCCTAGGCAAAAAGGAAATATCATAACGATTAAGCCTTTGATATCCTGATAATACATTCATAAGTGGTTTTATTTTATTAATAGTAATTGCAGGTCTACCAAATTTTTCAAGCTGTTCTTTATCTGCATTTTTCCATTGCTTACCAGATACAAATCTATAATCTTCTTTAGCTTCTTTCCGCCAATCTCTTGATTTATCTACAGCATCTTGAAACCATTCTCTTATCTTTCCTAGCCCAATTTTATTTTCTTCTGGTGCAGCTCTTACATCATTATTTACTTCATCAAACATTTATTATTCCTCTTTAAAACATTTTGGATATGTTTCTTTTATTGCTTTTAAGCCCAATATAGCAGATTTTATTATTGCTTCTGTCTGTATTGTTTTATCACAAGTAAAAGATACATATCCTTTTTGTATTTTATTTACATTACATTTACTATATTCATTGCAACCATATAATGCTGTTTGTGCGATAGCAGAAACAGCACTGCAAACAATATCCTCTTTGTCTTTTTTGGCATAATTTGCATGTCCACGAACTAAAAGACCAATGATATTTTCATTTGCAGGTGAACTTATTTTTGTAAAATAAACCATACATTCTCCTTTTAATAAGCCCATGCACTAGGTTCATGGCTTATATTTTCATAATCATTTTTCTTAAACTTCCAACCATCTTTTTCAGGTCTTGTTGGCTTATATGGTCTAGATAAACAGGCATATCCTGTTTCATCAACACAATGGTCTTCACCATTCGTATCGATTTTTTCAGGCTGACGTTTATCATGAGTAACTAAAGGGAATGTTCTCAAATTATGAAAACATGTACTAAAAAAGCGTAAAGCTGGTATTTGTACCCCGTCTTTACGCTTATATCCTTCTAATCTTAGTTTTATTTCTTCCGCCATAGCCATTCTTCCTTTACCACATTCTCTAAATGTAGTATGACCATTTTTTATTAATACTTTATTTATTTCTTCAGCTACAGTAGGAACACCTGTATTTATATTGGCCCAACATGCACTATCTAATACTCCATAAGCTATTTTTTCATCACATTCTCTATCGACTATTTTTTGAGCCACTTGTGCAGCTGTTTCTTTTGTCCCTACATTTGCTTTACCACCATAGCCATATAATTCACGATATTTCCAAAGATTACCATCATAATCTACTGCATACCAACCTACAGCATAAGGCTTTGCACTTCCCCAGTCCATACTTCTAAATCTCACCCAATTATCTGGTATTTTAAAAGGTTTTACGATATGTCGTTTTTCCGAGAAATTAGAAAAAAACTGTCCGCCAAGTAAGCCCCATTCGCCAAGACCATATACACGATACCCTTCAGGATCTTGCTCTTTTCTCATCATCATACGTTCGCTATACGCTGGATCAATAAATAAGTTATCTTGATAAGTAGATTTATGTGTAAATATCGATGCTCGTGGTGTATCAAAATATTTTGCTTTTATCCAATGAGTTGCAGATACAGGATTAAAAGATAATGTTATTTGATAATATAGATTTTCATTAATCAGTTTTCCACGCAAGCGGTCATCTAGTATATCTATATCATTTTCTTCTAATTCTGTTGCTTCTTCAGCCCAAATCCAAGTTAATTTACCACGTGTAAAAGTAACAGACTTAACACCTTCACGTTGTTTATCATCTTTCATACCACGGAATAATACTTCATTTCCTGTTGTTTTACATCGCAGTGCTAATGGTGATTTACCTATATCCCAATAAAAATCCGCCATACTACCACATATACGATTAATCGCAGATACTAATTCGCTATATGTACTTTGACGGTTCCAATCCCCTATTTTACGAATAACTAATAAGTTAGCACCTTTATATTTAGGGTTCATTAATTTTAAGATATAGTCTTGTGCTATATTTACACTTTTACCACTACCAGCACTACCTCTCATACAACGATATCGACATCTTGTTTCATTTGCTTGTTTAAATATTGGATTGAAATAAACTCTAGTTTCCGCCATCTTCTTGCACCTCACTACCTTCTTCATCAGGTGGTTTGCCATAAAATGGTTGTAAAATCAGCGGTTCTGCTGGCGGTTGCGGTGGAGTAGATTTTATCTTAGTTATATTTAATTTTTCTTGTTCAATTACCAGACGTTGTTTATCCATTTCACGCTGATATAAATTAGGTACCAAATCAAAATACCTCATCACGATTTCCCATGCCCATTTTTTATCCATCATTTTTATTGAAGGCCCATCTTTACCCATTTTCACTTCATTTATTACTGATGTATCTACTAAATCACTATCAATCAAATCAACATAATTTATCAACTTCTTTAATGGTTTTCCATCTACTTTCACAGGCCCAAATTGTCCTATTACTTGTTCTTCACGCTGTCCCCATTTTACATAATCGCCGATATCTGCACCGATAATTTTCAGACAATATTTTAGCAAATCATTTATGTCTACTTTTATTCCCTCGCAAATTACATTTTTAAGATGTTTTATTTCAGCACGAATATCATCACGTTTTAGCAGTATATTTGCTTTCTTAGCTGCACTCTTTTTATTAGTGGCTAAGCCTGATTTTAATATAGCTTGAGTGCCATTCCACTTTTCCACATAATAAGCACAAAACACTTGTTCAGCTTCTGTTAAATTAGGAGAAATATCTATTGTTTTAGAAGTTGCAACCTTTTTATTTTTTTGCAACTTTTTTGTAGTTGCTTTTACCATGGTTGCATTATCAGACCAGTATCGTTTTTTCCATGACTTTACAGTAGATAAACTAACCTCGTATTTAGTGGCTATTTCTGCATATTTCATGCCTTTCTTATAATCTTTTTCCGCCAACTCATATTTTTTTACTTCATTTGGCATTTCACAGAGGATTGTCAATGTTTAAAAGTAGCTTAGTGGAAAGTCTGGTTGTTTTTGTTACAACAGGGATTTTTATAGTGATTATTGCAACCGGAGGTCTTGGATATGACACTACAATTCCGAAAGAGTCAGAAGTTGAGAGTGTTATTGTAAAGGAAGCAGACAGAGAGTATTTTATTATTAACGGCAAAGATATTGTTAATTCATATCAAGGCGACGCGAAAAGAATTAAGAAGACTCTTGAATTGCATAAAGAAATTATTAACAAGTGCAAGGCTAAAAAACACCATGGTTTTTATGCACTGACACGACAGTCTGATGATGATTATGGTTCTGTTTCGGATGAAGATGAATATGAGTATACAATTAGTCCTACGGGAATAATTATCAAATATAAGCTTAAAAGCGGAAAAACAATCACAAGACAGTATAGAAGAGGTGAAGTGCCGGTTAGTCAGGAAGAGAATGTTAAGAATTTGGTAGTAAATGATTTGACTATGATTACAAAGATACCGGTTAAATATTTGTCAAGTTGTTATATTCTGGATATGCAAAAAGGCGGATATAGCAGTACGGATAAAGATTTAAACAAAAAACTGGTAGCGGCACTTATTAAAGACCTTAATAATGTGAAAAAGATAAAAAAAGACGAATATGATTATAGTATAGATATTAACTATACTGATAGTGGAGACAACTATAATTATAGAAATGGAACAGAGATAAGTGTAAATATTTACAGCGAATATAAAAATACACTTAAGGTTCTTAATGACAGCGGAGTACTTGCGAAGCTGGAAGAATAGTAGTATATTAGAGAAAGCGACCGAGTGAAGGACGAAAAGCCTATTATTCGATATGCTGGCTAAAAAAATATCACACGGAGGATAGAATTATGGACAAGAAAAATATTGATTGGGCCAATATAGGTTTTGGTTATGTTCAGACAGATAAGAGATTTGTGTCTAACTTTAAAGATGGTAAATGGGATGACGGTCAGTTAACTGACGATGCAACAGTTGTTATCAGTGAATGTGCAGGTGTATTACAGTATGCACAGACATGTTTTGAAGGAATGAAAGCTTACACAACAGAAGATGGACGTGTAGTAGTGTTCAGACCTGACTTAAATGCAAAGAGAATGGAAGATTCAGCTAAGAGACTTGAAATGCCGGTCTTCCCTCAGGATAGATTTGTAAAAGCAATCGAAGAAACAGTAAAAGCTAACTTAGCTTATGTACCACCATATGGTTCAGGTGCTACATTATATATTAGACCTTACATGTTTGGTAGTTCATCAGTTATAGGTGTAAAGCCGGCTGAAGAATATCAGTTTAGAGTATTTACAACACCTGTAGGACCTTACTTTAAGGGTGGCGCTAAGCCTATCACAATTAAGGTAAGTGATTTTGATAGAGCAGCACCTCACGGAACAGGTCATATTAAAGCAGGTCTTAACTATGCAATGAGTTTACATGCAATCGTTACAGCTCACGCAGAAGGTTTTGATGAAAATATGTACTTAGATGCAGCAACAAGAACTAAGGTAGAAGAAACAGGTGGAGCTAACTTTATTTTTGTTACAAAAGATAATACAGTAGTTACACCTAAGTCAAACAGTATTCTTCCATCAATTACAAGACGTTCATTAATGTATGTTGCAGAACATTATTTAGGACTTAAAGTTGAAGAAAGAGAAGTTTACTTTGATGAAGTTAAAGACTTCGCAGAATGTGGCCTTTGCGGTACAGCAGCAGTAATCTCACCTGTAGGAAAGATTAATGACCATGGCAAAGAAATTTGCTTCCCAAGTGGAATGGAAGAAATGGGACCTATAACAAAGAAACTTTACGATACATTAACAGGAATTCAGATGGGTAGAATTGAAGCTCCTGAAGGATGGATTTACGAAATTAAATAATTAAAGATAGGATAGAGTATGTGGAATAGAGCAGATTTAAAAGCAAATGCTAAAAAGATTTTTTTCGGGAACTATTGGAAAGCAGTTTTAGTAACGCTTATTTTGACAATTATTCTTGGTGGTGCAACAAACACAATAACAAGAAGAATTTCAAATAATCAGTCAACAGATTGGTCAATTGATCAGGATTTTTCCGGTGTTTCAAGTTATGATGAATGGTCAAATGATGAAATATTGAACATTGGAAACAGTTCATTGTATGGTTCAGAATATCAGACATATCTTAGAATTTACAACCAACTGAAGAATATACCCGGATCAGTATGGGCAATGTTGGGAATTGCTGTAGCAGTAGGAATAGTTGTTGGTCTTTTAATTTCCATTTTCTTAGTAGCACCTTTACAGGTTGGATGTTACAGATGGTATATCTTAAACAGAACATCTAATCCACCAATGGGAGAATTATTAAATTCATTTAGAAATGGATATTTTAACACTGCTAAGATTATGTTTTGCAAGGGTTTGTACACAACACTTTGGAGTTTGT
>ENA-UERY01000566-UERY01000566.1-human-gut-metagenome-genome-assembly--contig:-NODE-566-length-30342-cov-16.088221_pt1 | contig 30342 bp, 28 predicted proteins | sample MGYA00242989_ERZ507990 | MGnify/ENA primary metagenome ERZ507990 (study PRJEB26167, sample SAMN06115529) | human gut metagenome | host: Homo sapiens | place: China:Fujian | collected 2015-08-26...
CAGCTGAACCCCATCAGAATAATGCCGTATCTGTTCTACCCCATGGCTCTGACGTTATGTGTGGCTATAACTTCGCCGGTGAGGGCATCGTGAAGCTCTACCGCGGCGGCGTGACCGTGACGGATAAGGACAGGCTGACGAAGATAGCACACGGAGAGTAAAAAATGACGCCGTGCATTGCACGGCGTCATTTTTGGTGTTTGTTTCGCCACTGTTCCACGTCTGCCCACTCGGCGCGGCCTACCATATAATCGAGGCTCACCTGATAATAGTCTGCCAGTGTGATGAGGTGGTGGGTGGGTATCTCCTGCACACCCAGTTCGTATTTTGCATATTGTTGCTGCGTTGTGTTGAGGATTTTTCCGACATCCTTCTGTGTAAGGTCGGCATCCTCCCGCAGGTCGCGCAGGCGTCCATAGTAATACATCGTAAGCCCTCCTGAGAGGAACTATACTTGACATCTGATAAGATGTATTGACTTTACGCCTTATCGGATGTATTATAGGAATAAGAAGACCGGTTTATTCAAAAATAAGGAGGTAGAACGATGAAAGCTGAATTGATTAGCACGATTGTAGGCGCGGCAGCTTGTGCAGCGGCAGGCGCAGCGAAAGGGGCCAGTATCGGCATTGCCGTCGGTGGCCCCATCGGTGCAATCGCAGGCACGATTCCCTGTGCGATTGCAGGCGGTGTGATTGGTGCTTTGGGTGGTAATAACGTAGGCCATCGTATTGACGAGCGTTGAATGATAGTGAAACTCAAATAAGCGAAAAAAGGCCGTTGCTCGACATAATATATGTCAAGCAACGGCTTTTTCTTTACAGAAATAAAATTTATTCAAAATGATTGACAATCTTCGATGTGTACGCTATTATGTACATAAGGGGGCGATAACATGACCACGACGAACATCACGAATTTCCGCAAAAATGCGTTCAACTATGTGGAGCAGACCATCAAGTACAATGAGCCGCTCAGCATCAGCACGAAGGACGGCGACGCCGTTCTGCTGAGTGCGGAAGACTACAGCGGCCTGATGGAGACGCTGTATCTGGTTTCAGTACCCGGCATGAGGGAAAAAATCATGGACGGCCTGAAACAGCCTCTGGACGAATGTCTGGATGAAGACGCAGTGGAGTGGTAAATGTATAAAATCGTCTACACCAAAGCAGCGGCGAAGGATGTTCCGAAGCTGAAATCTGCCCACCTGGCAGATAAAGCGAAGGCTCTGCTAGATATTATCCGGGATGACCCTTTCCAGAAACCGCCGCCCTATGAAAAACTGGTCGGAGATTTGAACGGCGCGTACAGCCGCCGTATCAATTTGCAGCACAGACTAGTCTATCAGATCTATGAGGAAGAAAAGACCATCAAAATTCTGAGTCTCTGGACTCACTACGAGCGATAAAAAATGCCATCGTGCTTAGGCACGATGGCATTTTTGCTGTTAATGGGAATTACCCTTTGCACCCCTGCTCTTCCCAGTCGCCGAAGTCGGAGACGTCGGCGATCTTAGTCGGGTCGAACTTGCCGTTTTCGTCCTTGGGGGCGACGGCGGGGCCGGCCTCCACGGGGTTCGGGTTCGGAGCCTCGGGGTCACAGACCGGACGCTCCTCGCTCAAATCGGGCAGGGTCACAGGCTCTGCGGCCTCAGCGGGCGCTGCCTCCGACTCAGAGGCGGCGGGCTCCTCAGCAGGAGCGGTCTCTTCTGCCGGTGCGGCGGCTTCGGCCTCTGCCTTGGCCTCACCCTCGGCGTATGCCTCGGCGGTCTTGGCGGCCTCTGCGTCGTCCTTTTCGGCTTCCTCGGGGAACTCGATGGATTCGATGATGGGTGCGGCCTTCTCGTTCAGGAGCTTGTCCATGATGACGATGGCGGCACCGGTGGCCGCCACAGCGGCGGCAGTACCCAGAATGCGGAAGATTGCTTTCATGCCATGACCTCCTTGGTTGTGTTGTAGTTAGGAGAAGGTGACAACATCGTTCAGCGGCTTCTCGGCAGGCTCCACCGACAGTGCGGTGAGCACCGGGCCTTTGCCGCGGTAGATGTTATGGAACTTATAGCCGACCTTTGCGGTCACTTTGACCCATGCCCGCTGCTCGAGGGCCTTGTAGCCGTCGTAGCTGCAGGGGAAGCCCACGAACTGGATGTCCTGCACGCAGCAGGTCATGGCGAACCGGCCCGGCACGAAACTGTTCTTGCCGGCACGGTTGGTCTGGCAGACCTGTGCGAGGAACTTGACGGTCTTGCCCGCGTACTTCTGGGGCTCGTCCTGACAGTCCATATACCAGATGCCGTAATCGTCGTCCGGGATGTCGATGACCGGGGCATTGATGTCGAAGGGCAGGGGGTCGGGGATGTCGTCGTAAGCCACGCTGCCGTCCTTGAACTCGTAGGCGATGTCACACTTGCGGGATGCCTGACGCACCAGCTTGTGCAGCTCCTGACGGGCGGCGTCGTTGTTGACGGCTTCGGCGCGGTTGAAGACGATGAGTTCACTGCGGGCGATCTTGTCCAGCATCAGCGCACGCATGGAGTTGTCGCGGGCGTAGGTCAGCGCGGTGGTGCCGTCGGCGGTGGCGATGCACTGGTAGACGATCCAGTTTTCGGGCAGATTGTTTGCCAGGTCCTGCAGCATCCACATACCGTTATACTCGATGACCACGCGGCCTGCGTCGGCCTCCTTGGCCAGCTTTGCGAGGTTCTGGGGGTTCAGCTCAGCCTTGTCCTCGAGGTTGTAAAGGGTCACGCCGGGGAAGGCGAACTTCTTCTCATTGTACTCTTCTTCGCCCTCCTCGCAGACCAGCAGAAGGGTCTTGTCGCCGGAGTCGAAGTTGGGGTCTTCAAAAGTCTCCTGAATGAACTTGGTCTTGCCGCTCTCGAGGAAGCCCACAAACAGGTATACCGGGATCTCATTTGCCATAATCTTTTATCCTTTCAGGGTCGATCAGCAGCCGAACAGTGCGGCGATGCCCTTTTCATCCAGCTTGGAGCCGATGACCACCAGCTTGCCGCCGACGTCTGCGCCGCGTGCGCGGACTTCCCACTCGCCGGGAACGTAGTCGAACTCCAGCCAGCCGTCTGCGCCGCCGTCCACGATGCCCTTGGAGCGGAGGATCATGCCGTAATTGCCGGTGTCCAGCTCGGTGAGGGCGTGCTCAATGTCAGCCTTGGAGAACTTCTTGGCCGTCTCGACGCCCCAGCTGGTGAAGACCTCATCGGCATCGTGATCGTGGTGATGGTGGTGGTGATGGCCGCAGCAGCAGTGGCCGTCCTCATCGTGGTGATGATGCTCATGCTCATCATGGTCATCGTCATCCTCATGGTCGTGGTCGTGATGGTGGTGGCAGCAGTGGTCCTCGTGGTCATCATCCTCGTGGTCGTGGTGATGCTCGTGCTCGTCCTCATCATCGTCATCATCGTCATCGTGATCATGGTGGTGATGGCCGCAGCTGCACACACCGTTCTCATCGTAATGATGGTGATGATGCTCGTGCTCTTCTTCCTCGTCCTCCTCGGCGTGCTCCTCATTGGCCTTGGCAGCCATGGCGATCAGTTCTGCCTTGAAATCGTCCTTGGAGGACATGGCCTTCAGGATCTGCTCGCCGGTCAGGGAATCCCATGCGGTGGTCACGATGGTAGCGGTGGGGTTCTTCTCGCGCAGCATGGCAACCGCAGCGGCGATCTTCTCCTCGCTGGCGGTCTGGGTGCGGCTCAGGATGATGCAGCTTGCGTGGCTGATCTGATCATCATAAAACTCACCGAAGTTCTTCATATACATCTTGACCTTGTTGACATCGGCCACGGTGACAAAGCTGTTCAGCTTCACATCCAGATGCTCAGCCACACCCTCCACAGCGCGGGTAACATCGCTCAGCTTGCCCACACCGGAGGGCTCAATGACGATGCGGTCGGGGTGGTACTGCTCCACCACCTGCTGCAGAGCGGCACGGAAATCACCCACCAGAGCGCAGCAGATGCAGCCTGCGTTCAGCTCGTTGATCTGGATGCCGGACTCCTTCAGGAAGCCGCCGTCGATGCCGATCTCACCAAACTCGTTCTCGATCAGGACCACCTTCTGGCCCGCAAAGGATTCCTTGATGAGCTTCTTGATCAGAGTCGTCTTGCCGGCACCAAGGAAGCCGGAGAAAATATCGATATTCGTCATAATGCTGTATGCCTCTTTCTTTTTCCAAAAGCCCGCAAGGGCTGTTCAGCAATCAGAGCCGCAGAGTGCTGGCTCAAAAATCTTACACTCCTATTATAACAAGGCTGTCAATGGGAAACCGCCTTTTTTGATGAGAAAATTGTAACTTTTTTTGCAGTTTGGCTGCGTTTTCAGAAAACGCTGCCTCCCGGACACAAAAAAGCCCCCGGAACGGGGCAGAAAGCCCGCACCCGGCAGCCGTTTCAGCCGCCGGGCACGGGCTTTCTGTGCATAAGGTTTGGAATAGGAAGGAAAGGGGAGATAAAGGAGAACTTCAGTTTTATGCGGCCTTTGCCGGGGCAAAGACCAGTGCCTTCTTCCGCCAGGCCTGCATCGAACGGACGATGCAGCTCAGGGTGAAGTTGATGACAAAATAGATGACGCAGGCCGCGCCGAACAGCACCATCACATCCGAAACATTCACGGTGCCAAGGCCGTTGTAGGTGTCTGCGGCGCTCAGCAGCTGGCGGATCCGTGCCATCAGCTCAATGGTCGCCACGTTGGCAAGGTAGGAGGAATCCTTGATGGTGGTGATGACCTGGCTGAGCAGGGTGGGCACGATGTTGCGGTAGGCCTGCGGCAGGATGATGTACAGCAGCACCTCCGCAGTGTTGAAGCCCTGTGCATACCCGGCTTCAAACTGGCCCTTTGCCACGCCGTTCAGGCCGCCGCGGACGATCTCCGCAATGACCGAAGAGTTGAACAGGATCAGAGCCAGCGCGGCCTTGAACAGCAGCTTCATTTCCACGCTGGTCAGGCCGAACATTTTCCGGGCAAAGAATGCCGGGCAGGGACAGAAGACCACGCACACGAAGATCCAGAGCAGATAGGGCGTGTTGCGGAAAAGCTCAATATACGCCGCCGAGAACCACCCCAGAATGCGGGCCGGGCCCTTTTTACAGTAGGTGCGGGCCAGCGCCAGCAGAGAGCCCAGGATCAGGCCCAGAATGACACCCAGCACCGAGAGGATGCAGGTAAAGGCCACGCCGCGCAGCAGGTACAGGAACACACCCGGCTGCGTCAGGATCGAAAAGCTGGAAGCCAAAGTGCTCATATCATGCCGCCTCCTTCAGAGCCGTGCGCTTGACCGCGCGCAGAGCCGGATCTGCCTTGCCCTTGCGCTCCTTGAGCGAGGCCTCCCAGCGGGTGGCCAGCGTGGACAGCGGGAAGCACACCACAAAGAAGATCAGACCGCAGACGATATAGGCCGGTGCATACGCGCCGCCGGTGGAAGCACCGGTGACAAAGCTGTAAGTCACGCTGATGAGGTCGGCACCGCCCACGATGTACAGGCAGGAGGTGTTCTTGAACAGGTTGACCACCTGATTCACCATGGGAGGCAGCATCACCGGAATGCTCTGGGGCAGGATGATATAGCCCATCCGCTGCAGATAGTTGAAGCCCTGTGCCTGTGCGGCCTCGAACTGACCCTTGGGCACCGCCTCAATGGCGGCACGGACGACCTCGCCCATATACGCACCGGTGTAAACGCCCAGCGCGATGATGCCGGTGCGAATCACGCCCAGGCTCAGGCCGGCAAAGGCCAGTGCGTAGTACAAAAAGCACAATTGCAGCAGCAGCGGCGTGTTCTGGATGAACTCCACATACACGCGCGCAATGAACTTGAGCGGCTTTTTGCCGCTGGTGGCCATCAGGCCGATGGCTGCGCCGATTGCAAAGGCCAGCGCCAGCGCAAAAAATGCTGTCATCAGGGTGTTGCCCAGCCCAAGCAGAAAACTTTCCCGGTGATTCCACACCGTTGCCCATGCGTCCATTGAAAACAGACCGGACATAACGAACACTCCTTTCTCTCAAACCCTCTGAACTCCGGATTTATGCCAGACCGTTGTCCTTGATCAGACCGTCAATGGTGCCATCGGCCAGCCAGCCGGTGATCAGGTCATCGCACACGGCAGAGAAGCCGCTGTCCTTCTTGGTGGCCACGCCGTACTCCTGCGGGCTGAACTCCGCATCGATGTAGCTGCGGCCCTCGGTCTTGTAGATGGCCAGAATGGACTTATCCACGCAGAAGCCGTCCACCTCACCGGCGCTCAGTGCGGTGCTGATGGCGGGATAGTCGTCGTACTGACGGAAGGAGATGCCGTCCTTCCAGGTGTCAGCGTTGAAGGTCTCGGCATCAAAGCCCTCGCCGGTGAGGATGCCCTCGTCGATCATCTCCTGCACCAGAGCACGGGCGGAAGTAGAGCCGGAGGAAACGCCCACCACCTTGTCCTTCAGGTCCGCCAGCGCCTTGATGCCGGAGGAATCCTCTACCAGCACGCTGACGTAGTCGGTGTAATAGGGGGTGGAGAAATCCCAGCTCTTCCGGCGTTCATCGGTGATGGTAAAGGTAGCCAGCACGCAGTCGATATCGCCGGAGTCCAGCAGCTCGCCGCGGGTGGCGGCGGTGACAGTGGTGAACTCCACGTCCACACCCAGATGCTCGGCGATCATCTCTGCCAGGCTGTCCTCCAGGCCGGAATATTCACCGGTGATGGTATCCTGGAAGCTGAAGCCCTTGACGGCGTTCTTGACACCTACCTTCAGCACACCGCGGTTCACGATGGCCTGCACATCGGCAGACAGCGCTTCGGAGGAAGCGGCTGTGCTGCCGGAGGCGGCAGAGGATGCCGTGCCGGAAGCAGCTGTGGAGCTGGACGAACCGCCGCAGGCGGTCAGTGCGGTCAGTGCAAGGGCCGTGCCAGCGGCCTTGACGAAACTACGACGTGAGATCTTTTTCATAAGAATTCACTCCTCTATAAATTTTTTGCAGCCGGGCGGCTTTCCCTTCCGCCCCTCCTATGCTGCGCTATCAACAGCGGTGTGCCGCTTCCTTTGCGGCATCCCCCGCGATGACCGTTTGAACTCACCGGATGATCTTGCCCAGAAACTGACGCACCCGCTCGTTTTTGGGATTGGTGAAAAAGTGTTCCGGTGTCCCCTCCTCAATGATCTGGCCATCTGCCATGAACACGATCCGGTCGGCCACCTGACGGGCAAAGCCCATCTCGTGGGTAACGACCACCATCGTAATGTTCTTCTCGTGGGCCAGATTCACCATGACATCCAGAACCTCCTGAATGGTCTCCGGGTCCAGCGCACTGGTGGGCTCATCGAAAAGGATGATCTTGGTCTGCGCGCACAGCGCCCGAGCAATGGCAATGCGCTGCTGCTGGCCGCCGGAAAGCTGGGCGGGGTAGACATTCGCCTTGTCCCGCAGACCCACGACCTCGAGATAATGGTACGCCAGCTCCTCGGCCTCCTGCTTTGTCTTGTGGTGCAGCTTCATGGGTGCGAGAGTCAGGTTTTTCAGCACCGTCATGTGCGGGAACAGGTTGAACTGCTGGAACACCATGCTGGTGGTCTCGCGCACGAGCCGGGTCTTGTTCTTCCCTGTCAGCTCCTGCCCGTCAATGTAAACATGGCCGCTGGTGGGCTCCTCCAGAAAGCTCATGCAGCGCACCGTGGTGGACTTGCCCGAGCCGGACGGCCCGATGATGACCAGCTTTTCACCCTCGGCCACTTCCAGGTTGACATCCTTCAAAACGTGAAGATCTCCGAAGTATTTCTCCACATGTTCCAGCTTGATCACTTTGCATTCTCCTTTTCCCATTTCATCTCCCTCAAAGCCTCCTTGCCTTGCAGGGCAAACAAAAAAGCGCCCGGTGATCCCTCACCAAGCGCCTTTGCTTTTGATGTTTAAAGTATAGTCTTTTTCATCATCACTTTCAATCCAAAAATTGCAACAACTTTTTGCCTCTGCATTTTCATGTTTTGTAAAGTTACACAAAGTCACACCTTTATTTTTGTCGAATTCCATGATCCACCGCCGGAAGCAGCGCCTCAGAATCCTGTTCTCATACAGAATACACTCTGTGTGAAATTCGCCCAAAATGCACGCACTTCAAGGACACTTCTTTCTGGTCATCTGCCGAAATTTTAAGAAAACCACAAGTTTTTCTGGACAAGTGCGCTCTGCTGTGCTAAAACAGTGTCATAGACCCGCAACGATGCAGGAACGTGAGATTTCTGCGCCGCTGCGGGCTTTTCTTTTATAAAAAAGGAAAACAGGCGGCCCACACGGCCGCATTGAGTGAACTGCCCCAGAATTAGTAGACATGAATAAAAAGCGCCTCATGTAGGGTGTGTCTTAACCGGACTGACGAAGCGAAAGTGGAGACAGTCCGGTTTTTAGTTGGATGCGTTCGTGGTTGTAGAAGTAAATGTAATCATCGATCATCTTGTTGGCTTCCTCAAAAGATTCCGGCTTGTTTCGGTAGATGCACTCCGTTTTGAGGATTCCGAAAAAGTTTTCAGCCAACGCATTGTCATAGCAGTTTCCACGCCTTGACATAGACGGCAAAATGCCGTATTCTTTAGTCAGGTCGAAATATGCTTGTGAGGTGTATTGGAACCCTTGGTCGCTGTGGAGGTGCAACTCCCGGCGACTTTCTGTTTTCACAGACTTCATTGCAAGATGAATGGTATCCAATACAAGATTGATTGTCTGGCTGGATCCAGTCCTGTAAGCAACAATGCTTCTATCGTATAAATCACGAATCATGGATAGGTAAAGAACCCCTTCTTGAGTTTGAATGTAAGAAATATCGGTAACCCATTTCTGATTTGGATGCTCGGCATTGAATTCTCGGTTCAGCCAGTTGTCATATCTGTGCTTGTCCTCGCCCATTTTTCGCCATCTTTTTCTGCGACGAATCTCACTCAAAAGGTCGTACTTGTGCATGATTCGCAAGATTGTCTTTGGATTCTTAGTGATTCCTTCACTATCCAGCCAGAGTTTCATTCGGCGGTAGCCGTATGTCTTTTTACAAGATTCCTGCTTTGTACGAATCTTTTCTGCAAGTTCAAAGTCTTTCGCCGTGCGGTTCAGATGTTTGACGTACTTGTAGTAACCACTCCTGGAAATCTGAAGAATCTCGCACAGAGCTTTTACTGTATACTTTGTACGGTGCCGATAAATGACTGCATATTTGAAACTTGGCTTCACTTCCTTTCCATGGATCGCATAAAATCCCGCAGCAGTTCATTCTCCATTTTCAATCGGTTGATCTCATATGCTTGCTCTGCGACAATATCTCTTGGCTGAGCATCTTTCCGAGGTCTGCCTTTTGGGCGTGGCTTGATACCTGCCGTCAGCTTCCGCTGCTGCCGATTGAACCGAGTTACCCAGTTTCTGATGCACTTCCTGTCTACTCCAAACTTCTGTGCGATTTCTCGATTCGTCTTACCTTCTCGCTTCAGTTCTAAAATTTCTTTTCCGTGTTCGTCGATCTTTACATATTTTCTGGACATAGCAAAACCTCCTCGTGTAGTTCTATTATCCTACACGGGGAGGCTTTTTGTCTATTGTCTACTTTTTACGGACCTGTTCAGAGGAGGAATTTGTGATGAAGGCTTTTATTTCCCGCCGCGATTTTCTGAAAGTATCCGGTGCTGCCGCCGCAGCGGCTGCACTGGCAGGCTGTTCTTCCGGCAGCTCTGGCAGCGCCGGTGGCAAGACCGTAAAGATCGGCGTGTTTGAACCGGCCTCCGGCGACAACGGTGCCGGCGGCAAGCAGGAGGTGCTGGGCATCGAGTACGCCAACAGCGTGGCTCCCACCGTGGACATCGGCGGCGAGACCTATAACGTGGAGCTGGTGGAGGTGGACAACCAGTCCAGCACCGATAAGGCCGTTACCGCAGCACAGGAGCTGGTCTCCAAAAAGGTGTCTGTGGTGCTGGGCAGCTACGGCTCCGGCGTTTCCATTGCCGCAGCACCCACCTTCCAGTCTGCTTCCATCCCCGCCATCGGCTGCTCCTGCACCAACCCCGCCGTCACCGAGGCGAACCCCTATTATTTCCGTGTCTGCTTCCTGGACCCGTTCCAGGGCTCGGTCATGGCAAACTTTGCAAAGGATGAGTTCGGTGCAGCCAATGCCTATGTGCTGAGCATGCTGGGCGAGGACTACGGCTCCGGCCTTGCCACCTATTTTGTCAACGCCTTTGAGGACCTGGGCGGCACCGTGACCAGCGAGCAGTTCCCGGAGGGCACCTCCGACTTCTCCGCTTACATCCAGAACGCCATCAACGCCGGTGCGGATCTCATCTTTGCCCCCTGCGCCACCACCTATGCGGCACAGATCATTACCCAGGCCGCCTCCGCCGGGTTTGACAAGCCCATCACCGCAGGCGACACCTGGGAGTCCAGCGTGATCCTGGATGCACAGAAGGGCACCAGCGTGCAGGTCTACTGCTCCACCTTCTTCGATGAAAACGATGACTCCGGTGCCGCCAAGGAGTTCGTTGCCGGTTTCAAGGAATGGCTCAATGCCGACAGCCAGAAGCTGACCAACAACGGCGGCAACGACATCGTGGCAGCCGTCTCGGCCCTGGGCTACGATGCCTACATGACCGCGCTGGAAGCCATCAAGGCCGCCGGCAGCACCGACGGCACCGCCATCAAGGATGCCCTGTTCGGCGTGGATTATGACGGCGTGACCGGCAGCATCACCTTTGACCAGACCACCGGCGATGCCAACAAGGATATGGCCTACATCAAGAAGGCCGACAACGGCGCTTTCGCGTTCGTCAAGACCCAGAGCGTGGAAGGCTGAACAAAACTTCAAACTCCCTCAGTCAACGCCTGACGGCGTTGCCAGCTCCCTCAATGAGGGAGCCTTTTTGTAGCTTTCCGGCAGGTTTGGCCCCCTCTGGGAGGGGGCTGTCACCGGAGGTGACTGGAGGAGTTTATTTTATTAAAAGTTGTAAGAAATGGAGGGTTTCCCTTATGGCTGCAAAGTTTTTGCCCTACCTGCTGGCGGGCATTTCCGTGGGCGGTCAGTATGCGCTGATCGCCATCGGCTACACCATGGTGTACGGCATCCTGCGCCTGATCAACTTTGCCCACGGCGATATCTTTACGGTGGCGGGCTTTATGATGGTCTATGCCACGGCATCCCTGCCGCTGGCGGTCTCCATCCCGCTGGTGGTGGCATCCACCGTGCTGCTGGGCATCGCGGTGGAAAAGATCGCCTACAAGCCCCTGCGCACCGCGCCCCGGATGTCGGTGATGATCTCCGCCATCGGCATGTCGTACCTGCTGCAGAACATGATGTGGTACGCCACCGGCGGTCTGGCCAAGCAATACCCTGCCCTGCCCTGGATCAGCGATACCGTCACGGTGCTGGGCTGCCAGACCAAGCGTGTCACTGTGATCACGCCGTTTCTTGTTGTGATCTTGGTTGCCGCACTGGTCACCCTGATCCAGAAGACCCGGATCGGCATGGCCATGCGCGCCGCTTCCCGCGATTTTGAAACAGCACAGCTCATGGGCATCAAGATCAACAATGTCATCAGCTTTACCTTTGCCGTGGGCAGCTTTCTGGCCGCCATCGGCTCCATGATGTACTTTTCCAACTACACGGCCGTCACCCCCACCGTGGGTGCCATACCCGGCCTGAAAGCCTTTGTTGCGGCGGTGTTCGGCGGCATCGGTTCCATCCCGGGTGCCGTGATCGGCGGTTTTCTCATCGGCATCTGCGAGAGCCTGATCAAGGGCGCAGGCGCTACCACCTTCAGTGATGCCTTTACGTTTGCGCTGCTCATCGTGGTGCTGGCGGTCAAGCCCACCGGCCTGTTCAGCGAGAACCTGACCGAGAAAGTGTGATGACCATGAAACAAGAGAAAAAACGCATCTGCCTCCGGGCGGCGCTGGCACTCATCGCCCTGCTGGCTGTGCTGCTGGCACTGGATAACCTGAGCTTTGTGCCCTCCATGCTGCTGACTGTCCTGCGCAAGGGTGCCATCTATGCACTGGTGGCTGTCTCCATGAACCTGCTGAACGGCTTCACCGGCCTGTTCAGCCTGGGTCAGGCCGGTTTCATGCTGCTGGGCGCTTACGCCTACGCCATCCTGACCATTCCTGCTGCTTCGCAGAAGTCCATCTATCAGCGCTATTCCAATGGCGGCATCGATTTTTCCATCCCGGAGCTGCTCTCAAAGCCTCTGGGCGGGCTGGGCTTTTTGCCGGGCGTTGTCTTTTGCCTGCTGCTGGCCGGTTTCGTCGCCGCGCTGTTCGCCTTCCTCATCGGCCTGCCGGTGCTGAAGCTGAAGAGTGACTACCTTGCCATTGCCACGCTGGGCTTTGCGGAGATCATCCGCGCCGCCGTGGTGTACGAGGGCTTTGGCCCCCTGACCAACGGCTCCAACCTGCTGTATGGCTTTACCAGCTTTTCCAGCTTCTCCATTCCGCTGGGCGGCATCACTCTGCATCTGGAAACGGTCATGCCTTTCCTCTTCTCAGGCATCTGCATCGCTGTCATCCTGCTGCTCATCAGCTCCACCTATGGCCGCGCTTTCAAGGCCATCCGTGATGACGAGATCGCCGCGGAGGCAATGGGCATCAACCTTGCCAGCCACAAACGGATGAGCTTCATCATCAGCAGCTTCTTTGCAGGCATCTCCGGTGCCATGCTGGCCATGTATCAGGCCAGCGTACAGGCCACCACCTTCAAATCCAGCATGACCTATGAGATTCTGCTCATCGTGGTCATCGGCGGCATCGGCTCCGTGTCCGGCTCCATCATCGCATCCTTCCTGTTCATTGCAAGCTCCGAGTGGCTGCTCCGCTTCCTCGACAACGAAACCTACATCGGCGGGTTCCGTCTGCCGCTGCTGCGCTCCGGCTTCCGCATGGTGGTGTTCAGCATCATCATCATGGCTGTGGTGCTGTTCTTCCGCAAGGGCATCATGGGTGACCGCGAGCTCTTCCAGAAAAAGCCCGCATCCACTGCAAAAGCTGCCAAAGAGGAGGTGCGCTTCAAATGAGTGAAAATGTATTGACCATTGAAAACGCCACCATGCAGTTTGGCGGCGTGGTGGCTGTGGACAACCTGAACCTAAAGGTAGACAAGAATCAGATCGTCTCCCTGATCGGCCCCAACGGTGCAGGCAAGACCACCGCCTTCAACGTTGTGACCGGTGTGTATGCGCCCACCAACGGCGCGGTGTGGTTCGAGGGGCGAAAGATCATTGAGAACACGCCCCACGGCAAGATGAAAAAGCTCTACAAGGGGCAGAACGCGGGAACGTATTCCCACATCATTGCACCGACTCCGGATAAGATCACCCGGATGGGCATTGCCCGCACATTCCAGAACATCCGTCTGTGGAAAAGCCAGACCGTATTTGAAAACGTGCTCATCGCCAAGCACTGCCGCTGTTCCGCCAACCTGCTGAGCGCCACCTTCCGCCTGAATGCCGACGAAGAAAAGCGCCAGCGCGAGGAATGCGAGCACCTTTTGCAGGTGCTTGGTCTGCAGGAGGTTCGCAACGAGCTGGCCACCGGTCTGCCCTACGGCTTACAGCGCCGGATAGAGATCGCCCGCGCGCTGGCAACCGAACCAAAACTGCTGCTTCTGGATGAGCCTGCCGCCGGTATGAACCCGCAGGAGACCGAAGAGCTGACCGCTTTTATTGACCGCATCCGCACCGATTTCAACCTGACGGTGTTTATGATCGAGCATCACATGGATCTGGTCATGGACATTTCTGACCGCGTATATGTGCTGGACTTTGGCCGCCTGATCGCCGAGGGCACACCCGCCGAAGTACAGAACGACCCGCGCGTGATCGACGCTTATCTGGGGGTGGACGAAGATGCTTGAGATCAAGGATTTACACGTTTCTTACGGCGGCATTCAGGCGCTGCGCGGCGTATCGCTGACGGTTCCGGAGGGGAAGATCGTTACCCTGATCGGTGCCAACGGTGCCGGCAAGTCCACCCTGATGCGCACCATCTCCGGCCTTGTCAAGGCACAGAGCGGCTCCATTTTGTGGAACGGTCAGGAAGTGCTGGGCAGGCCCATCGACCAGATCGTGGCCAGCGGCATCGCCATGTCGCCGGAGGGCCGCAGAGTATTCGCCGATCTGACGGTCGTCGAAAACCTGAAGATCGGTGCCTATCTGCGCAGGGACAAGGCCGAAATGGAACAGGACCTCGAGTGGGTGTACAGCCTGTTCCCCCGCCTGAAGGAGCGCAGCTGGCAGAGCGCAGGCACCCTCTCCGGCGGCGAGCAGCAGATGCTGGCCGTAGGCCGTGCCCTGATGAGCAAGCCCAGGCTGCTGATGCTGGACGAGCCGAGCCTTGGTCTTGCCCCCATTGTGGTGCGGGAGATCTTCGACATCATCCGCACGGTCAACCAGCAGGGCATCACGGTGCTGCTGAACGAGCAGAACGCCAACATGGCGCTGAAGGTAGCGGACTACGCCTATGTACTGGAGACCGGCAACCTGACGCTCTCCGGCACCGGCGCTGAGCTGCTGGCAAATGAGCAGGTCAAGGCAGCGTATCTGGGCAGAAAGCGCACCGAATGAGGTACCTTTATCCATATGTGGCAGGGGCTGTTGCATAAGGATATAAGCCAGTACAGCAGCCTTTTTTCTTGCTTTCACGGCGCAAAGGTGTGGAAAACCAGTGTCAAACAAGCAAAATGTTGAAAACTCAGTCAGCAAAAGCAGATCCTTCCGACTTTGGCTAAACAACTCTGGTCTTTTTGTTGGAACTTGTGCAACAACCCCTTCTTTTTGTTTACTTATGCTTTTTTAAGTGTCACACCATACCGGCGTTGCTGCGCTGATCAGGGTCCGATGGGTCTCGGTAGCTTGGTGTCCTGTCCTGCTCTCCTACTGCTTTCCATGGGTGGTAAGCTGGGATCTCCTCCGGAATGGGGCCGAAGGGGTTATCTTCCCGTTCTCCCAATCCAGCCTCCAGGGCAAAGCCGAAGCGACAAGGCCGATCGTCGATGCGATATGTCGGCAGAACATCTGGGCCGCAGCTGCTGTTGCCCAGACCCCGGTGGGCGTAGTCCAAATGCACATACAGGGCCTCCGGTGCAGGAAGCTCAGGGGGATGCCGGGCATTCCACAGCTGCAGATCACTGTAGGGCACTGCGCTCATGGCCATGGGGCAGGCGGCCTCAAACCGTACAAAATCCGCACGGTCCGGGTCTGTTAATCGCATACTACGAGATTCCGTATGAAGTCCGTATTCCTGAGGCCGTAGATAAAACGGCTGATTTCTCACATCTTCGCTGTAAACTCCCATGCGCCCGCCGCACTGGCGATCAGGATAGGTTTCTAACGGTCCCTTCCCATACCATTTCATAGCCGTAAACCGCACGGGAAGAATTGCCGTCATCCCGATTCGCCCCGGAGACAGCATATCTGCCGGAGATTGCACGTTGCAGTCAATAAATATACGATTTTGTCCTGCCTGCCATAAACCAACGGTAACATAGAAACTGTCCTTCTCCGTCTGGTATGCGGTGGTGTAGGTCAAAGACGGCTCTTCTACCCCGTTCCCCTGCCGGACTTCCAAACAAGTACGTTTTGGATGATCATACTGCTTTGTAAACCAGTTCTGTTTACCCAGTACCAGTGGGCTGTGAGCATCGTTGTCTGTGGGGGCACGAAAAGGGGTGAAGAACAGATCGTGCAGTAGCACACCGGATACGTTGTCGACCTGAAGTGCTCCGGTTTCTGTATCCAGCCGAAGAGTCAAGTCACCCATCTCACCCACCAGAAGAGTTCCCTGTTTTGAGAAATGAGCTGTGACCTTTTCTGTCACAAGAGCCGGGTGACATCCCTTTTTCCAAAGGAACTGCTTCCATCCGCTGAGGCCGCATCCTGCATGGGCCGGAGATTTCTCCATGAACAAGAACTCTAGAATCTGTTCTCCCGAAACCTGAGGAATATCCTGCAAATCGACCTTCCATACCACCGACTGTCCCGCAGCGCAATCCGGCAGAGAGAGCTCTCTGATTTCCCGACAGACACCATTTTCCAGCAGGCGCAGTTGAGCTGCAAAATCCCTCAAGTTCAGCTGCTCACAACGGTTTTCCAGAACAAAGATTCCATTCCGGAGGTCCTTCACCCGAAGGTCGATGGGCTGGTACACCGTCTGAACTTCCTGTAGCTTAGGCGTAAATCGACGATCGGGTGTTGTCAGTCCATCGATGCAGAAATTGCTGTCATGGAATTCCTCGCCAAAATCGCCGCCATAGGCATACCAGGTCGTTCCATCCGGGTTCGTCTGGCGCAGACCGTGGTCGCACCACTCCCAGATAAAGCCGCCCATCAGATTCTGGTGTTCATAGATTTCTTTCCAGTAATCCTCCATGCTTCCGCATGCGTTTCCCATAGCGTGAAGGTACTCATTGGTCAGAAAGGCCCGATTGGGATTTGCTTCTGCCCGTTCCCTCATGTTCTGAGGAGAAGGATAGGTCTCGCTGTCCATATCTGCAATCTTGTTCATCTGACGCTTGTGGATCAGACGGGTGGGGTCCGCAGTGCGGCAGTAGGATGCCGCCAGTGCCACAGTCTCTCCATAACCAATCTCATTGCCGAGGGACCAGCAGAAGATTGATGCATGGTTTTTATTGGTTTGAACCATGGCAGCCTGTCGGTCCAGCACACGGGGGAGCCACCGCATATCGTTGCCGGGCAAAAGATTCTTGCGGTAAGAAATGCCATGACTTTCCAGATTTGCCTCATCCATTATATAAAGGCCGTATTCATCACAGAGCTCATACCAGCGTGGAGTATCGGGATAATGCGCACAGCGAACCGCATTGATATTGCATCGCTTCATCAACTCAATATCTTGGCGCATGCTCTCTTCGGTGATGGCATAGCCGGTGACAGGGTCGAACTCGTGTCGGTTCACGCCTCGCAGCTTGACGGGTGCACCGTTGACTCGGAATACGCCTTCTCCATCGATCTCATAATGGCGGAAGCCGAAGGGCACGGTGGTTTCCTCCAGCTTTTCTTCTCCCAGAAAAGTAGACAGCCGCACCTGATACAAATAGGGTGTCTCCGCCGACCAGAGGTGCGGCGTTTCCAGCTCCAAATGCCCATACGCTGTTGCGGTGATGCCCGCCGGAATCTGCAATGCACCATCCAACCAGGCCGGATCAAAACCACGCTCTTTAAATACCGCTTCCAGGCTGACCTCCTCAAAACGATCACTGTCGTTGCCAGTCTTTCCATTGCAACTGCCCACTGGACACGCCTCGGCATCCAGCAACTCCACCTCTACCCGGATGCGTGGAGCACAGCGATGGCTCAAATTCAAAATTTTGCTTTCAGTATGCAGAACTGCCTTTTCCGGCGTTACCTCTGCCCAGAGATAGCTGTCCAGAAGGTGCAGCTCGTGGATTTCATACAATTTAACGCTGCGAAAGATTCCAGACAGCCTCCACATATCCTGACATTCGAGATAGGAACCTGGGCTGAACTCATCCACCCGAAGCAGCAGTAGGTTCTGCCCAGGCCGTACAGCATCGGTCAGGTCTACCTCACAGGCAGTGCGCCCGTTTTCCGCATAGCAAAGAACCTGCCCATTCAAAAAAACAGTTACAGCAGAGGAAAAACCGCCGATGGATAGGATCATCCGGTGGTGCGCGGTAGGAACTTCCAGAGTCAAATCTTTCCGGTAGATGCCAACCATCCCCTGTCCTTCCGGAATAAAAGGCGGCTCCAGCTTGTTCGCATCTGCCCCGAAGGCATAGCGTGTGTTGATGTATTTGGGCTTATCGAAACCCTGCAGCTGCCAGCATCCGGGCACAGAGATTGCTTTGGGCTTTGGCAACGCCCCAAGCTGTTCCGGGGTCTGTGTATCGGCATCAGCACGGGAAATCAGCGCAAAATCCCAGACTCCATTCAGACAGTGTTCTTTCGTTCGGGGAAATCGGTCAAACCGATAGGGCATTCTTCCGACTGCGTGCGTCCAGACATCCATAGTAGTTCTCCTTCCTGTAGGGCCTTCCGGGGCCATTTCATCCCGGCATTCGGGCATGTTGCTTACGGTAATCGCTGGGTGTGACTCCTTCAATGGATTTGAACAATTTGGTGAAATGCGAAAAGCTGGAATATCCCAGTGCGACAGCCAGATCGCCCACGGGCATATCGGTACCCGCCAACAACTGTCTTGCTAGATCGATACGTTTATTCTGGATATAGTCGTTCAAACTCTGGCCGGTCTTGCGCTTGAATAGCCGGGCTGTGTAGTCCGGATTCAGGTAGACGGCCGCTGCAATATTTTCTCGCGTCAATTCTTGATGAATATTCAGTTCGATGTATTCCTTGATTCGGCGGATTACTTGTTCCTCGCCGGGCGAGTGCCGCAGCAGTCTTTCGGTCCGAGCAAGGCTGCCCTGCACCCACGAAAGAAACTGCGGCAGCGATTCAAACACCGGTTTCGCTTCCACAAGTTCTGCTGCCTCCGGGCAGCCTCGCTCTTGCAGCGTGCAGTGGAGCACCTGTATCAAGGTCTGTGCAATCCACTGCATCCGTTCCTGTGCTGCCTTGAGGGACAGCCGGTTGAGTTCGGTAGTAATCTCTGCCTGCACAGTCTGAGCATCTTCCTGCAAAAGCAGGGTCTTCCAATGTCGGATCCGGGCCTCCTCCGGGCTCTGCGACTCCTTGTGAAGGCTCGTTTCCCACTGTTCCAGCGCATCCGCAGTGGAATAAAGTCCCAGAATGCTGCTGGACACGGCAGGCGAAACCTTTACTGACTGCTTCAGCATCGTCTTGCAGGCCAGACCCAATTCTTCCCCGAAATGCGCAGCCGCAGCAGGTTCCATTCCAGCGCTGATGAGCAGAAAACTCTGTCCACTTCGGCGCTGCAAAGAGGTCCAGCCGGTACCGGTTTTATCCCAAAGCTCCTTGGCAATATTGCATACGCCGTATCCGAGCAGCTCCTGCTCGCTCTGCGGCAATGCAGCAGGCATCTGCACCAATACCCGTACCACCTGCAGCGGCGCACTGACATCCAGCTCCAGATCATACTTCTGTGCACAGTTGAAAAGAGATTCCGCCGTGGATAGGATGTTTTTTTCTAAAACGTCCTGCAAATACTGGTCTCGGCGCAGACTGCGCCCGTTTTCATAGGCGCGGCGGGTCCCGCGCATGCTTTCCTGCGTCTTCCAAAGGTTGAGCGCATGTCGGATGGATGCTGTAAGCTCTGCCGGTGCAATTGGCTTGAGCACATACTCCACACACCCCAGCTCCATCGCTTTCTGCGCCATGGGAAAGGATTCGTGGCAGGTCAGGATCACAGCCTCGGTATCGGGACAGGAGGTCTTCATCCATTCCAGCAGCTCAATGCCGGACATCCGAGGCATTTCCAGATCACAGACCAGAACCTGTACCGGTTCCTGGCGAAGGATCTTCTGCGCTTCCACGCCGTTTGCGGCATCCAGCACCCGGTCCACATCAAGATTTTTCCAGTTGATCGAGCGTCGTATGGCTTGGATTGCAAGCGCCTCATCATCTACAATCAGAACGGTCGTCACAGTGTTTCCTCCTTTTCCGGCTGTTCTGTGCCGTAGTTCAGCGGCAGAATCACGCTCACATGTGTGCCGCCGTCAGGCCGATTTTCCAAGTGAACTTCCGCTTTGCCTGCATATAGCAGTTCCAGCCGCTGTCGGACATTAGCGATCCCGATGTGGACCCGTCCATCAAAAAACGGTTGTGCCTTTTGCTGCAGAACCTGCAGCACCTCATCCGAAAAGCCAGGGCCATTGTCCAGCACTTCCAGCCATAAGTAGGTTTCCCCCTCCCGGTTCTGCATCGAGGCGCGGATGTCGATTTTGGCTTCCCTGCTCATATTGCGCGCATATTTCACCGCATTCTCTGCAAAAGACTTGATGACCGAAGGCGGGACCCGTGCCTGCCGCAGAAAGGCCGGGACGGAGATAGTGTAGGAAAAGGCATCGCCGAATCGGAGTTTCTGGATGGAGAGAAAGTCATCTGTGAAGCGAAGCTCCTCTTCCAGCAGAACAAAATCATTTTCTACCTGTGCCATAAACCGGAAATATCGGTTCAGGTAAGTGGTCAGATCTAACACCTGCTCAAAATCGCCGGTAAGGGAGGCATTGTAAACCGCATTAAAGCAGTTGCCCAGAAAATGCGGGTTGATCTGCATCTGTAGATTTCGCAGCTGGCTCATCTGCTTTTCCCGTAAGATCTGTGTCTGACGCTCCTGCAGCTCAGAGATCTCCTCCAGCGTGAGGTTGAAGGTCGTACCAATGGTGGAAAACTCCTGCAGCATTCCGCTTGTATCCACCCGGACGCTCAAATCTCCCTGTCCGGCTTGGTGCATAATCTGTGAAATCCGATCAATGGGTTCCACAATTTGCAATCGGGCAAAACGGTACAGCAGAAAGAGTGCAGCCAGCAGCAAGAGCGGAATCACCATCATCAACAAGCTGAGCCAGACGATGCCATTTGTGAGACCGGTGCGCACCAGCCTGACCCGGAGTTCAAAGCCGGTGCGCCCGATTTTAGCCGAAAAGCAGTTTTCCGGGCCGGCCTCCACTCCTGCAATCCGTTTGTTGTTCAGGTAGAGGCTGGTCTCCGCATACTGGCTGCTATCCTCTGCAAAAGGAACCGTCATCAGTTTCACTGGATCCAGCAAAAAGCCGAAGTAGGCATCGTTCATCTGATAGCTGTACAGAAGATACTGAGCGGCCTCATCCGTGTAATACTGCCATGTGCCGGTGGGGTATTCGTCCAGATCTTGGCAGATCGTCTCAATAGCATGATTCACCTGCTGACGTTCCGCAAGACTTTGGCCCTCTCCTCGAACCATTAGAATCGACCCATATGCAAGAGGACATAGAAATTCTGCACTCATGCCAGGATACTCGATCACGTCCACTGCCATCCGCCGAAAGACCCTTGTTGTGGCAAACACACGCTCTGCCTCGGATGTCAGATACTGCATATAAATGGTGTCGTTGTCCACTGTCGTAAAGGTCTGTACATTCATTTCAATAGCGTTCAGATTTGCTTCCAACTGATCCGCATAGTTCTGCAGCGCCGCCTGATCCAGCTGGGTCACCTGGCGATTCAGATTGTATATACTCAGTCCACAGCAGATGAGCATCAGGAACATCAGCACCAGAACCGGGATACTGTAAAACCAGAAAAGCTTTTGATGAACGGATGGTCTTTTCATAGGTAAAATTTCCTTTGGAAGCACCACAAAGGCCCGGCAATCATGTATGCCAGACCTTTGCGGTACCACATTGATTATTCTTTCACGCCGCCGATCACGATTCCCTTGACAAAGTAGCGCTCAAAGCAGGGGAACACCGCCAAAACCGGGATGGCAACTGCCGATGCAATGGCCATACGGACACCCGATGTGGGCAGATTGCTGACCGCAGCCATCATCTCGCCAGAGATCTCACTGTTGTTCTTCAGGAATTGAATATTTGCCAACATATCATTCAGAACATTCTGGATATTATAATACCGCGTATCAGTCAGATAGTACAGACCATTGTTCCAGTCGTTCCAGTATGCCATGAAGATGAACATGCCCAGCGTTGCGATGATGGGCAGTGAGATTGGAATTACGATCCGCCGAAAAACCTGAAACTCCGTAGCACCATCAATGAGTGCCGCCTCGATCAGTGGTTTGGGAATGCTGTTGCTGAAGAAGTTTCGCGCCAGCATGACATTAAAGGCATTCATCAGCAGGCCGGGAATCAGGAGGGCCCAATAGGTATTCTTGATGTGGAACACCTCGGTGTAGACCAGATAGGTAGCCACTAGGCCGCCGTTGAACAGCATGGTGAACAACACCAGAAAGTTCAGAATCTTCCGGCCCGGCAGATTCTCACGAGAGAGGGTATAGGCCAGCATCAGGGTGATCGCCAGACTGATGGCTGTTCCCATTACTGCGATGACAATGGTCGTCAGATAGGCCCGTCCGATGATGGCACGGTTGCCCCACAGATATTCATAAGCAGCCAGACTGAACTCCGAAGGAATGAAAGAATATCCGTTCCGGGTAATAGATTCCTCGCTGGAAATGGACGAGGTGAACATCAGCACAAAGGGCAGAATGGCCGAAAGCGACAGCAGCGCCAGCACAATGTAGGAGACGACCGTCACACCGGAGACATGTTTTTTCTTTTTTGTTGTGGTATCCATACTCAGAACAGGCTCCCTTCCATATTTCTCTTTTTCACCAGCCAGTTGGAGAACATCACCAAAATAAAACCAACAATAGACTGATAGAAGCTTGCAGCCGAAGACATGCCCACGTCACCCAATTTCATCAGGCCGTTGTAAACGTAGGTATCAATGGTAGAAGTCACGCTGCTGATGATACCAGACTGCATCGGAATCTGATAGAACAGACCAAAGTCCGAATGGAAGATACGTCCTACGCTCAGCAGCGACATCATAACGATGGTAGGAGAGATCAGAGGGATGGTGATTGAGAATATTTGCTTTAGCTTTCCGGCACCGTCTAGCTCGGCCGCTTCATAGAGGGAGGAATCGATACCCACCATAGTGGCATAGTAGACAATGGCAGTGTAGCCCGAACGCTTCCATAATTCCACAAAGGTCAGGATAAAGGGCCAGAATTTACTTTCCATGTACCAGGAAACCGGGTCTTTTCCCATTACTGTGAGAATATGATTGAACATACCCGTAGTGGGGCTCAGGAATGCATATACAAGGTAGCTGGCGATGACGTAGGAGAACAGGTAAGGCAACAGCACCGAGGTCTGAAAAAAACGGTTCCAGAACTTGGACTTCACCTCATTCAGAAACAGTGCAATGGCAATGGCCATTACAGTTTGCAGCACGATAAAGAGTAGATTATAGCCGATGGTATTGCGGGTGATGACCCAGGCATCCTTGGTGGCAAACAGATACTTGAAATTTGCCAGGCCACACCAATCGCTCTTCCAGATGCCCTTGGCGTAGTTGACATTGCGGAACGCGATGGTCAAACCTGCCATGGGCAGATAATTGTTGATGAGCAGATAAAGCAATCCGGGCAGTGCCATCAGATACAGAGGGATAAACTGCCTGATCTTTCCCTTTTTCTTCGGGACGGTAACGGTCTTTTCCATAAATACCACCTGTTCTCAAAAATCCCCTGCCGGATCAGGGCAGGGGATCATGTTTCATGTGCTGGTTCCCTGTATTTTACGGTTAGGAAACGCCATTCTCTTTTTTCCAGTCAGCGAACTGGGCAGCCTTTTCATCGATGATCTTCTGCAGCCCGGCGCTCTCCAGTTCCTTGAGGAACTTGGGCAAATTGTCGTCGATGTCGATGCAGCCATAAGCCAGTGCGCTAAGATACTGATCACAGACATTCGTTACTGCCGTGTACTCGGTCTTTACCGGTGTCACGTCGTAAGCAAAGCCCATGGCCTTACTCAGCATGGCGCTCTCATTCATGGCGCGCACCTGCTCCGGGAAGTCCTCTTCCGTGCCGTCCCAGAAATAAGCGATCAGCTGGTCACCAAATGCAAAGCTCCAGTTGTGGAAATAGCCACTGGTAGAAGCGTCCACTCCATCAGCAAAGGTGATGATACGGTCAGAGCCCTCCTTCAGCTTATAGTGGACACCTTCCAGACCCCAGTCCAGCATATTCAGGAAGGTGGGATCCGAGTACATCATATCCAGAACCTGCATAGCAGCTTCGGGATTTTTGCTATTATTCAGAAGCGACCAGCCAAAAGAATTCACCTTTGTAGTGTACGAGAATACAGTGTTCAGCGGAATCACCGTCATATCCCGGCCGCACTGGTTGGTCTTATCCTGTGCAGTGCCAGGGCCAACAGTACCATAGAAGCCAAGAAGCTTTCCGGCCTTGATCTGTTCCGCTGCACTGTCGGTGGTGGTAAGAATATCCGATGCAATCCAGCCCTTCTTGAACCACTCCCGGTGCTTTTCGCACTCAGCACGGAATTTATCGCTGGAGAACAAGTCAGAGATCTCATCGTCCTGACCATAGTTCAGCAGAACACCAAAGGTATCGCCCAGCGGATCATAGTCTGCGTAGACAAACGTACCACTACCCTCTAGGCGCATCATGGCCATATCCGGCTCGCCCGCATGAATGGTCTCGAACATCTCATCCAAATCATCTGTAGTTTTGATCGTAGCAGGATCGATTCCGTACTTTTCCAGAATATCAGTGCGCACCACAATACCGCCCTGATAGAACAGCGAGCGGTTGACCGGCACCTGATAGGCTACACCGGACACCTTGCCAGCCTGCAGGTAGTCTCCCAGACATTCCTGAATATCCGTACCGTATTCATCCAGCAGGTCATCCAACGGAAGGAGTGCTCCCTTTGCCACACAACTGGATACCATGGTGCCCCAAACCAGAGCAATGTCCACCTGCTCACTACCTGCCATCACCAGATTGAGCTGGTTGTTATAAGAACTGCTGGGAACCACTTCCAACTGTAAGTCGATACCTTTTTTATCGGCCACGTAATCGTGAATGGCCTTAGCTACCTTTTCCTGATCAGGTTGGACTGAGGACAGAGGGTAGTACATAACGACCTTGGGCATTTCGCCGCTGGCAGCTGCCGAACCGGATGCCGTCGAACTGCTGGTGGAGCTGGACGAACCACCGCAGGCAGTCAGACCCGCTGCCACAGCAGAGATACCCGTTGCCTTCAGAAAATTCCGGCGAGAGATCCATTTCTTCATGATTGTTCTCCTTCTCATGTATCTTCCCACCCCCTTCCGAGCGTGGGAAATAAGACATTTTGCAGGAGCGGCCCATTTCCTCATCGACGCTCGCTTCTGCGTTTCCTGACACTAGTATACCCCTTCTTTGCGCTTTCCCGCTAACGTAATCTGCAGGTAGATTAGCGAAAAACGGACTTTTGAAATTGCTGGCAGCCTATAACCGCTCCGGCAGGGGCGAACCCTTTATGGCCCATTAGAAAGCACGAGCTTTCTGATATGCACCCTAGCTCTTGAACGGCAAAGCGAAAAATCCGAACCCTTCTCCTACCGGAAAAAGGTTCGGATCTTGTTTTGATGCCGTTACAAAGAGCCATTTTAGCAATACAGCAGATAAGTCTGCTCCCGCTGGGTCAGCCGTTTCAGGCCATCGTACAGTTCCCGGCGCGATTCCTGTTCTTCCATAATGGTCTGCGGCTGCATGGCGTAGGGGTCGGCCGTGGCTTCGATACGCCGCAGCTGCTCTTCTCCCGGCAGAACATCGTCCAGCGAAACATGCTGGTAACAGATACCATCCTTATCCTCCGTCTACATCCGCTGTTCAAAAGCGGCAAAGGCATCCCGCACCATGTCCATCATGGCGTTGCGGATGGCAGGAGCCGCATAGGTCAGGAACTTCATGCCGCGCGCTGCATCGAACTTCGGCACAGCTTTCCATAAGCCCAGATTGCCCGCCTGTTTCAAATCGTCCGTGTCAAGGTTCAGGCCGGACTGTGCCAGATTCATGCTGCGGAAAAGGTCATTTGCCACCTTGCCAATAAAGGACTTGTTGTTGTCGATCAGGCTGTCCAGTGCTGCGGCATCGCCTTTCTGTGCCAGCGCACAAAGCCGTTCATTCGTCTGCTTCATGGGCGTTTTCCTGCTCTGCGGCAGACTGCAAGATTCCCAACAGACCGCTCCGCAGCTGTTCCAGTGCTTCCGGCGTGGCTCCTTCCATACCCGAAACGCTGTCCAACATTGCATCCGCCAACTGCTCTGCCGTAATCGTTGGGTGCTGTACATCCTGCCCTTTGGTCAATTCGGCGAACATTTTCTCTGCCGCTTTCTTGCTCATGGCTTCCTGTTCGGCGTAATGGCTCCCGATGCCCTTTTTGATTTCCTTGACCGCCGCCATAAAGTACATCTCGATGTCATCAAGGTCGCCCTGATACACTGGCTTTCTCCGAAGGCTGATGTCCTTTGCGGCTTTGGCTGCTTCCGGGGTCTTGACCTTCGTGCGAAGCAGATTGCTCAGGGTGGAGAGCATAGCATTCTGCGCCGCGATTCCGGACGCAAAAGTATCATCAAAATACTGCGCTATGCGGTAAGTAAGCTCTGCAAAGCGTGCGTTTTCCAACAGCAGATTGACCACCTCTGTATTGACACGCCCTGTGTAGAGGTTCTTTGCAGCCTCTACGGACAAGCCCAGTTCAGCAATATCGTAGTTCTTGCGGTCGGGGATGTTGGTTTCTCCCAGCAGAAAATCCGTGGACACGTTGAACAGCCTTGCGATCTTCAGCACCTGTTCGTGGGTCAGGGTTCCTTTTGCGCCGCTGATAAAACGGCTGATAGTGCTCTTGGAGCAGCCGATTTCCTTGGCAAGCTCCGGTTGGCTGATGTTGTGCTCTTTCATCAAGTCCGCAAGACGGATGTTGGATGGTGCGGGCAGATATTCCTGTGCCATGTGGTCGGCCCTCCTTTTTGAGCTTTTTCCTCATTATAATACGCTCTGCCGTTTTGTTCAATATAAGGTTTCCTCTCTGCCCTTGCTGTTGCAGCCCTGCAACCAGTGAGGGCATTTTTCTTTTTCCGTTGCAGTTCTGCCGCTTTTTCGCCTTTCCTGCAAAATTTTCCGTATATTCAGGCACAAGGCAAAAAACACCAGAGTTCCCACTTTGGGGTACTCTGGTGCAACACATAACACCGCCCCGCCCGGTGGCCGCAGGGTGCGGGGTTTTGTAGGCATCGAGCCGCTTGTCCACCCCTGTCCGTAAAAAGTGCATTTTTTCACGGAAGAAGTTCGTACAACCTGTACGGTCTGTACTTGTACGCACCCGTACGGCAAATCGAGATAAATTAAGGCGTGTTATCGTTTATATTTCGGGTTTCCGTACACCGTACGAACCGTACAGGTTATTTGAACTCTGTACGCGATTTTTTCGGATGCGTACGGAGCAATCAAGTTCGCATTGTGCGAACTTGATTGTAACTCTCCCGCAGGAGACGTTCCCCCTCGGAGAGTCCTCGAAGAGCCCACTACACTTTGCAGCCCATAGGGATGAAAGTGTCATAGTGGGTTATTACACTTCCGCAGAAGTGCATCTCCGTTACCCGTCACCTCTCGATGAACCTTGAAAGGAGGGATGCCCTTTGGCAAGAAATGATGGCATTGACCGCACCAGTGTTCGAAATCTCGCCGTTTCGGACAAGGCCGTTGGCAACACTCAGCAGCACAACGAGCGCGAAAAGGACAGCTACCGGAACCCCGACATCATCCCCCAGCGCACTGCATGGAACATCCACTTCAAAAAGCCAACCGCCAGCTACACCGACCTATTCGCCCAACTGGAAACCGCTGGCACGATTTCAACGCGCGGCTTGAAGCCGGATGCCACCCATTACTGCGAGCTTGTCTTTGATGTCAACTCGGCCTACTTTGACAACCACGGCGGCTACGAGTTCGCCAAGCAGTTCTATGAGGATGCCTACCAAGCTGCCGTTCAAATCGTGGGCGGTGAGCAGTATATCCTCTCGGCAGTCATGCACGCCGATGAGATCAACCGTGCCATGACCGAAGCATTAGGCCGTGAAGTCTACCACTATCATCTCCATGTGGTCTATGTGCCTGTGGTGGAAAAGCAGATCCTCTGGTCGAAACGCTGCAAGGACAAGGCACTGGTCGGCACAGTCAAGGAGACCGTCATGCAGGTCAGCCGAAGCAAGAAGTGGGCTTCCAAGCCCCTGCTGGACGATGCCGGAAAGCCTGTCCTGCAAAAGAGCGGCAAGCCAGTCCTGAAGAAGTCGTACAGTGTCCTGCAAGACGATTTCTTCCACTATATGCGCAACGCCGGGTATACGGATGTAGAGCGCGGTGAGCGTGGCAGCACTGAAGAACACCTGACCGTCACCCAGTTCAAAGTCCAGCGGGAGCAGGAGCGACTGGACACTCTGACCGCCCAGATTGACCAGAAAGAGCAGCACCTCACCCAAACCAACAAAACCCTCTCCAAGACCGAAAAGGAACTTGCCGCTGTGCAGAAAAAGGTCACGCTCACAAAAGAAGCCCTCATTCATGCGCGCGATCTGGATTATATTGGTAAGCGCACCTTTCTCGGCAACTATTCGCTGACCGAAGAAGAGTTTTCCAAGCTGAAAAAGCAAGCCGACCACGGCTATATGATGGATGTGGAGAACCGCCGCCTGAAAGAAGAACTTTCCACCGCCAAGAAAGAGGCCGTTCGTTGGAGCAACAAGTACCACGACCTGTGGTACGACGTAAAACCCTATCTGGATGCTCTCCACCGTGCGCCCGAACTGGTGTGCGGCTTTCTGGAAAAGATTCTTGCCCCCAAGCAGGAGCTCACCATGAATGTGCAGCAGCGAAACCGCAGGCGTGGGCAAGATGTAGAACTTTAAGCTGAATTTTTAGATGATATGACAATATAAGGAGAAATGCTTATGGATTTTGACCGTAATTCTATGACCGTCCCTGTGCAATCTTCCGATTATACGAATAAGTTCTTGCAAAAGGACTCGAATCCCACTACAATGGAAGTGGTCACTCAAACCAATGCCGTCAAGTCTCCGACTGACAGCCCGGCAACTACAAAGCTGGTGTACACGGTGGAAGAGATCGCACGAATGCTGGCCATCAGTCTGCGCTCTGCTTACAACCTGTGCAACAGCACCACCGAATTCCGTGTCCTGCGGGTAGGCGGAAGCATCCGTGTGCCGAAGGACAGCTTCGATGCGTGGCTCTACCGGGCAGCTTGATAAGAGGAGGCAAACAGTATGGCATATATTACGAAGCGCGGCAACTCTTACAGCGTCCGCTACACCTACGAAGATGAACACGGCAAGAGCTGCGACAAATGGGAAAGTTTTCCTACAAAAGAGGAGGCAACGAACCGAAAGAAGCAGATCGAACATGAACTGGCAGCTGGCACATTCCTGATTCCGTCCTCGGTGACGGTGGCAGAGTTCCTCATGGATTGGCTGCCCAAGCAGTGCAGCAAGCACAAGTGGGCCCCCAAAACCTACGAATCCAATCTTTCCACCATCCAGAATCTGATTATCCCCTATATCGGCAGCATGGAGATGCAGAAACTCAAGCCCTACCACATGGAAAACCTCTATACGACCCTGAGCAAAACGCCCTGCGGTTCGTATATCGAGGGAAAGAAGCAGGAATTGACCGAAAAGCAGAAGCAGCGATTCCTTTCCGGCACGACGATCCATGAGGTGCATCGGCTGCTGGGCACAGCGTTCCAGTACGCCGTGGAATGGGGCATTCTTGTCAAAAGTCCTGTTCCTGTGGACAGCCCCAAGAAGTCCACGCAGGAGCGCACCATCTGGACGGTAGAGGAAATGCGGGCGGCTCTGGACAGCATGGAGGACCCCATCCTGCATCTGGCAGTCCATCTCACACTGGTGGGCGCGCTGCGAGAAGGCGAGATCGTTGGTCTGACCCCAGAAGATCTTGATTTTGACGCAGCAGATGGTATCGGAACCTTCCGTATCAACAAATCCATGCAGCGGGTGCGAAAAGAAGCCCTGAACCAAGTGGACGATGGCTGCATCATCAAGGTATTCCCGGACAAGCTGGAGCGCAGCACCACTTCCCTCATCCTGAAAAGCACCAAAACCGCATCCTCCTGCCGCACCATCTTCATGACCTCTGCACTAAAAGAAGAATTGAAGAAGTGGCTGAATCAGCTGGCGACAGACGAGAGAAAAGACCCGACACGCTACCATGACAGTGGGATGCTGTTCCGTCTGCCCAACGGTCTGGCGGTGGAGCCGGTGCTCATCCGCAAAAAGTTCCTCAAGTGGCAGGATGCCCACCCGGAGTTCCCCCGCATTGTCTTTCACGGTTTGCGGCATTCCAGTGCGACTTATCAGCTGATGATCTCCGGCGGCGATGTGAAGGCCGTTCAGGGAACCACTGGACACGCTACGGCAGATATGCTGGTGAACACCTACGCCCATATCCAGCAGTCCTCTCGTGTTGAACTGGGGAAGAAGTTCGAGGAAGGGTTCTATGCTAAGTCCGAAAGCCCCAGCCCACAGGCTGTACCCGCCGCAGGCGAACCGACCATCTCTATGACTGCTCTGCTGGAACTTCTGAAGAACGCAGACCCCGAAGTAAAGGCGCAGCTCCGTCTGGCTCTTCTGACCTGATGCAAAATTTACCACGCATTTCAAAGCAATTCCAGCCCATGCAGAGGATTCCCACGAAAAAGCCGACCGTGCAAAAACCGTGCATTGACCGTGCAAGCCCCGAATTTTCGGGGTTACATAACGAAAAAGAGCGTCAAATCTTACGATTCAACGCTCTTTTATTGGTGCACCTCCAGGGACT
>ENA-UERY01000576-UERY01000576.1-human-gut-metagenome-genome-assembly--contig:-NODE-576-length-29920-cov-9.103843_pt1 | contig 29920 bp, 26 predicted proteins | sample MGYA00242989_ERZ507990 | MGnify/ENA primary metagenome ERZ507990 (study PRJEB26167, sample SAMN06115529) | human gut metagenome | host: Homo sapiens | place: China:Fujian | collected 2015-08-26...
ATTTCCGATAAGACGTCAATCCAACTGAAAGCAGTGCTGAAAGTCCCGACGTCACTGGGAAATGAAGTGGCAGGCAGAGAGTTTCCTGTGAAATGGTATTTTAGCGCACAGCAGGATGGGGACGAAATCGTAAGTGTCAGTCCCTCTGATCCGGATGCAGGTCAAAATAATGGGATTATCCAGACCGGTGATGAATCCGGGCAAGGGCTGACGCTGCTTTTGATCGTGGCAGGAGTATCCCTTCTTATTATTATAGTGATCGTGATCTGTAAAATTTTCAGGAAAAAATAGAAATGATATTGACATTTCAGGCAATACGGTGTAAAGTCCTATTGTTACAAATGAATGATGCAAACTTTCTCTTATTCAGAGCAGTGGAGGTACAAAGGATCTGTGAAGCTGCGGCAACCCCGTCAAGGAAGGTGCCAACCTGAGCGAGCAATCGAACAATAAGAGGATTGTTTTGGTAAAGAACAGTCCGCTTTTTGGCGGGCTGTTTTTATTAGAAGAGATGCAGTCCGAAAAGAGAGAAAGAAACAAAGAAGGAGGAACAAAATGGAAAAATTATTATTTACATCGGAATCTGTTACAGAGGGACATCCGGATAAGATCTGTGATGCGATTTCAGATGCGATCCTGGACGCTTTGATGGAGCAGGATCCGATGAGCCGTGTTGCATGTGAGACTTGCGTGACAACCGGTATGGTCATGGTCATGGGAGAGATTACAACAAAAGCATATGTAGATATTCCGAGAATTGTAAGAGATACAGTGCGTGAGATCGGATACACAAGAGGAAAGTTCGGATTTGATGCAGATACATGCAGCGTGCTGACAACGATCGATGAGCAGTCGGCAGATATTGCGCTTGGAGTGGACAAGGCGCTGGAAGCAAAAGAAAATAAAATGTCCGATAATGAACTGGAAGCAATCGGAGCAGGAGATCAGGGTATGATGTTTGGATATGCATCCAACGACACAGCAGAATTTATGCCGTATCCGATCGCAATGGCACACAAACTTGCCCTTCAGCTGACAAAAGTGCGCAAGGACGGAACGCTCTCTTACCTGCGTCCGGACGGAAAGACACAGGTAACAGTAGAGTATGATGAGAATGGAACTCCGAAACGTCTGGATGCAGTGGTACTTTCTACACAGCATGATCCGGATGTGACACAGGAACAGATCCACGCAGATATCAAGAAATATGTATTTGACGAGATCATCCCGGCTGAGATGGTAGATGAACATACAAAATTCTTCATCAATCCGACAGGCCGTTTTGTGATCGGCGGACCACACGGAGACAGCGGTCTGACCGGAAGAAAGATTATTGTAGATACTTACGGCGGAATGGCACGTCACGGCGGCGGGGCATTCTCCGGAAAAGACTGTACAAAGGTAGACCGTTCTGCGGCATATGCAGCACGTTATGCAGCAAAGAACATTGTGGCAGCAGGACTGGCTGACAAGTGCGAAATTCAGCTTTCTTATGCGATCGGTGTTGCTCAGCCGACTTCCATTATGGTAGATACATTCGGAACAGGAAAAGTATCCGAAGAAAAACTGGTGGAGATCGTGCGTGAGAACTTTGATCTTCGTCCGGCAGGAATCATCAAAATGCTGGATTTAAGACGTCCGATCTACAAACAGACTTCTTCTTACGGACACTTTGGAAGAAACGATCTGAATCTTCCGTGGGAAAAACTGGACAAAGCAGAAGTATTGAAAAAATATTTATAACAGTAGACGGAATGCCTCTTTTGGTTTATAGTAATACGAAAGAGGTGCGGAAAATAAAAAAGAAGGACAGGGACCTGCACCAGGGACTGTCCTCTTTTCTGTATTAGAGCATGCAGGATGGGAGGCGATGAAGATGAAATTAAAAACCAAGCTGATTCTTGCGTTTATGATCGTGATGATTCTGCCTACATTGTTTACAACTGTAGCGATGACGGCATTTGCGCCAAAAGCGGTGAATGATATTCAGGAATTATATCTGATCATTGTATTTTGCACGGCATCAGCTCTGATCTTCTGGATTTACAGGACGGTTTCACTGCCGCTTGCAAAACTGCAGGCAGCGGCCCGCAATATCAAAGAGGGCAATCTGGATTTTGAAATTAAGAATGAGACCAATGATGAAATCGGACAGCTCTGTCAGGATTTTGAAGAGATGCGTTTGAGACTGAAGGCAAACGCAGAAGAAAAGGTGGCATACGATAAAGAGAACAAAGAATTGATCAGTAATATTTCCCATGATTTGAAGACGCCGATCACAGCGATCAAAGGATATGTAGAAGGGATCATGGATGGTGTAGCCGATACACCTGAGAAGATGGATCGTTACATTAAGACGGTCTATAACAAGGCAAATGATATGAATGTATTGATCAATGAATTATCATTATACTCTAAGATTGATTCGAATATCATTCCGTATAATTTTGAGAAGATCAACATCAATTCGTATTTTAAAGACTGTGTCGATGAGATCGGAGCAGACCTTGAGCAAAGAGGCATGATGTTCTCTTATCGCAATTACTGTGCAGCCAATGTCATGGTAACAGCAGATCCGGAACAGCTTAAGAGAGTGATAAACAATATTATCAATAATGCATGCAAATACAATAACAAAGCAAAAGGAAAAGTAGGAATTACGTTAACAGAATATGACCGAAAGGTACAGGTAGCGATCAAGGACAATGGAATCGGAATTTCCAAAGAAGATCTTCCACATATTTTTAGAAGAACCTATCGTGCAGATATGTCGAGAAATTCAGCAGGTGGAAGTGGTCTTGGATTATCTATTTGTAAGAAGATCATCGAAGAACATGGCGGTGAGATTTGGGCAGAGAGTAAGCTGCGTGCTGGAACGACAATATTCTTTACACTAAATAAAGTAATCGATCAGTCAAAGGAGAAATAACATGAGCAAAGTATTAATCGTAGAAGACGAACTTTCAATTGCAGAATTAGAGAAAGATTATCTGGAATTAAGTTCTTTTGAAGTAGAAATCGAAACAGATGGACAACAGGGACTTGAGAAGGCTCTAAAAAGTGATTTTGATATGATCATTTTAGATATCATGTTACCTGGAGTTGATGGATTTGAAATCTGTAAGCAGATTCGAGAAGCAAAAGAAATTCCGATCCTTATGGTATCTGCAAGAAAAGAAGATATCGATAAGATCCGAGGGTTAGGACTTGGTGCAGATGATTATATCACAAAGCCATTTAGTCCAAGTGAACTTGTAGCAAGAGTGAAGGCACATCTGAATCGTTATCAGCGCCTTGTAAATAATCAGATGGAAGTCAATGATATCATTGAGATCCGTGGATTGAAGATTGATAAGACTGCAAGACGTGTATACTTAAATGGAGAGGAAAAAGTCTTTACAACGAAAGAATTTGATCTTTTAACATTCCTTGCAGGACATCCAAACAGAGTCTTTACCAAGGAAGAATTATTTAATAAGATCTGGGATATGGAATCTTTAGGAGATATCGCAACCGTTACGGTTCATATCAAGAAGATCAGGGAGAAGATCGAAGTTAACACAGCAAAACCTCAATATATCGAGACAATATGGGGTGTTGGATATCGTTTCAAGATGTAGGAGATTTTTATGAGAAAGAATAAAAAGATAAATATCATATATAAAGATGACCAGATCGTTGTCTGTGAGAAGCCAAAAGGAATCCCAGTTTCCAGTGACAAGACGGGCGACATGGATCTTTTGCATCAGCTTAAAAATCAACTGTTTTTTGAGGAAAATACAGATGGGGAGCCACAGCTTTATTTAGTTCACCGCTTAGACCGTCCAGTTGGCGGGGTAATGGTATTTGCAAGAACCAAGAAGGCAGCTGCATCTCTGACAGAACAGATCAAAGAGCATACTTTTGAGAAAGACTATCAGGCAGTATTGACCGGATGGCTGCCTGACGACGAAGGGACATTCAGGGATTATTTATTAAAAGATCCGAAGAATAATGTATCCAAAATTGTCAAAGAAGGAACGCCAGGAGCCAAAGAAGCGATCCTTGACTATGAAGTTATTGATATGATGGAAGATTCCAAGATGAAATACACGTATTGTCTGATCCATTTAGAGACAGGCCGTCACCATCAGATCCGTGTTCAGACATCAAGCAGAGGATTTGGAATCTGGGGAGATACAAAGTATAATCCGATCTATCAAAAGACAAAGAAGAAATACAAAGAGATCGGTCTATTTGCAGCACGGATCGCATTTGAACATCCAACAACAGGTGAGAGAATGGTATTTAAAGCAGATCCAAGTGGAGAAGCATTTGACTTATTAGAGATGACAGAATAAACAGGAGATGATAAGAAAAGATGAGATTTAGACCATGCATTGACATTCACAATGGCAAGATCAAACAGATTGTAGGAGGAAGTCTTCTTGATCAGGGAGATTTTGCAACAGAGAATTTTGTATCCGAAAAAGATGGTACATTTTATGGAAAATTATATAAAGAGAATCATTTGAATGGTGGACATATCATCATGCTGAATGCCAGAGATTCGAAGTACTACGAAGAAGATAAGGTACAGGCATTAAAGGCGTTGAAAGCATTTGAAGGGGGTCTTCAGATCGGTGGAGGGATCACAGATGAGAATGCCAAAGAATTCATTGAATCTGGCGCATCACATGTGATCGTAACATCTTTTGTATTTGCAGGTGGAAAGGTTCATTATGACAGACTGGATGCTCTAAAAGAACAGGTAGGAAGAGAACATCTGGTACTTGACCTTAGTTGTCGAAAGAGAGATGACAAATACTATATCACAACAGACCGCTGGCAGAAGTTTACGGAAGAAGAATTAACCATAGAACTTCTGCACAAACTGGAATCATGGTGTGATGAATATCTGATTCATGGAGTTGATGTAGAAGGAAAAGCACAGGGGATCGATCAGGAACTCGTGCAATTATTAGCTCGATATAATGGCAATAAAGTCACATATGCAGGTGGAGTTAAGAATTTTGACGATCTGGAATTGCTGAAAAACTATGGAAATGATAAGATTGATGTGACGATCGGAAGTGCCTTAGACTTATTTGGTGGAGATATGGAATTTTCGAAAGTCTTAGAATATTGCGATGCAACGATAACAAATCTGAATTAAGTAATACTTTCACATGGAGTGGAAAGAGTATGGAAGGGAGGCTTGAATATATGAAACTATTATATGAAGCCAGCAATTTTACGATACAAGCAAGATGGGTCATTCCATTTGCTATTTTAGGAATTATAGGAGTATTACTGCTCTTATGTTCACGGAAACCATTTTTTAAGTTGTTAGCTGCAGTGTGTCTTGTAATCTGTGCGATCGCAGCACTTAGATTCTGTTTTGGATATGTGCAGGTGATCCAAGCATATAAGCAAGGAAATTACAAGAGTGTTGAAGGATATGTAGAGAATTTTATACCAGCATCCAGCGGTGGAGAAGATCAGGAAGATATGGAAGAAGAAAGCTTTGATATTAAGGGTGTTCATTTTTCCTATGGTGATAAATTTATTAAGAAGTTTGGTTACCACAGACCATCGACACAGGGTGGATATATCAAGAAAGACGGTCAGTATCTCAAGATCGGTTATATTTCAACGGAAAAAGGATATGTCATCGTTAAGATTCAGGAAAGAAAATAAAAGAATATTTTACAACAAAAAATACCGGAAACTTTCAAATGATAAGTTTCCGGTATTTTGCATTTTTAGATTCTTATACAATAATAAGAAATTAATTCTTACGCATAAATTCAGCACTCCTCTTAGTAAGTTTTGCACGCAGACCACGTTTTTCAGGTTCAGGTGGTGCAACATTACGAAGATTCTTGATGGATGTGATATAAATACCACTGACAACAGCTTTGATCTCAGCCTTTACAGGAACGTCATCGAAGATTGCCTCATCACACAATAATGGAGTGATCTTTGGTCCAATCTTTGCTTTAACAACTGGTACCTTAGACATCTTAGCACGTTTCGGAATGTTATCAGTTACCATCTTAGGAAATCCAGCTTCCATGATCTTCATTCGCTTCTTATCTATGACAAGCATATTCACTGTCTGTGCCATCTGATCTAACTGCGCACGCTGATCTTCCTGTTTCGCCTGCATCTTTCTACCAACAAAATACAGAACACCAAGAATGATCGCAGCAATTACCGCAATAATAAGGATAACTGTCCATACACTCATATTATCTTCTCCTCCTAATATATACATTTGAATATCTTAACTATTATAGCATTTTTTCCTTAACTTGTCTTATGTTTTTTTCGCATTTCGATAATTTCTTCACGAATTGTAGTACCGAGATGCTTTTTCTCAGCTCTTTCAAGCTGATCAGGATAGATTGGCTGTCCAAAAGTAATATGAACAGTCGTTGGTTTTACCTGAAAACGTCTGTTATTCTCTAAGATATCAGCAGTACCTGAAATTGCCATCGGAATTACAGGAACACCAGCTTTCAGAGCAGGACGTAAACTTCCTTCTTTGAACTCATGAGGATCTTCATCCTGACTTCTGGTACCTTCTGGGAAGATCGCAATGGAAAAACCATCTTTCAAAAGTTTTGTACCTTCATTCATGGTAGCAAGTCCAGCTTTGATATTCTTACGATCTAAAAACAGGCAGTTGATAAAACGCATCCAGTGGGATAGACAAGGAATCTTTTCCATTTCTTTCTTGGCAAAAAATCCCATTCCACGTTCAGTAGCAACGTAGCTGCATAAAATATCATAATAACTGCTATGATTTCCAACATATAAAACAGCACCATCTTCTGGTATGTTTTCCTGGCCATCAACAATTAATTTTGTACCAGCCATAGCAAGACAGATCTTAAAAGATCGTAAGATCATGCGTTGTGCTATGGATGAACGTTTATGAGCTTTTCCAGTTTTGTTCCAATGATCAAACAATGGATAAAGCGGTGCGGTTAATGTCAGGAAAAAAAACAGATAAATAATATCTGCAAAAAAACGAATCATGATCGTTCTCCCTTCTATAAATAATTTTATTTTTTGTGATTTGCATCAAGCAATTCATTCTTTAATTTGTAAAGAGGCATGGAAAGATCGACATATACTTCCTGTGGATTCACAAGACGTCTGCTTTCATCCCATAATGTGTTTAGTTCATCCTTACAATAAGAACGAATATCCATAACAGAAGGACTCTTGTAAACACATTGACCTTTGATAAAGATTGGAACTAATAGTTCACGCATTGTATAAGTACCACCAGCAAGTGTAGACTTCTTCCAAGTAGCCTGAGGATCAAAGATTGTCAGATCGTCAGATTCATCATAACGTTCCCCGACAAGACAGATCAGATCACCACGGATCTTTCCATCTTCCTTTCCGTAGATACGATAAATCGTTTTATTTCCAGGATTTGTGATCTTTGCAGGATTCTCAGAAATCTTGATCTTAGCAGTAAATTCATCAGCACCTTTTGGTTTAGAGGCAGCAAGTTTATAGACACCTCCAAATGCAGGACAATCTGCAGAAGTGATCAGTTTTGTACCAACACCCCATGAAGTGATCGGTGCACCCTGAGATTTTAAGCTTGTGATCAGATTCTCATCAAGGTCTCCAGAAGCAGCGATCACTGCATCAGGAAAACCTGCTTCATCAAGCATGATACGGGCTTTCTTTGTAAGATAAGCAAGATCCCCACTGTCTAAACGGATTCCATAGTGCTTTGGCATATGACCTTCTGCTCTTAATTCTTCAAATACACGGATCGCATTTGGAACACCAGAACGAAGAGTGTCATAAGTGTCAACAAGTAAAGTGCAGGAATCTGGATAAAGATCTGCATAAGCACGGAAAGCATGATATTCGTCATCAAAACTCATGATCCAGCTGTGTGCATGAGTTCCAAGGATCGGAATATCAAAACATTTACCAGCAAGTACATTCGAAGTACCATCACAACCACCGATCACGGCAGCACGGGCACCATAAGTACCAGCGTCAGGTCCCTGAGCACGTCGAAGTCCAAATTCCATAACACCACTTCCACCAGCAGCATAAACTACACGAGAAGCTTTCGTAGCGATCAGACTTTGATGATTGATGATATTAAGGAGCGCAGTTTCTACAAGCTGTGCCTCCATGATAGGTGCTTTCACTTTCAGAAGAGGTTCTCTTGGAAATACAACAGTTCCTTCTGCGATCGCATAAATATCTCCTGTAAAATGATATCCAGCAAGATATTCCAGAAAATCTTCATCAAAAATCCCTTGATTACGAAGATAATCAATATCATCATATGAAAAAGATAAGTTTTTGATATAATCAATGACCTGATCGAGTCCGCAAGTGATCGCATAGCCACTTCCAGAAGGATTATCACGGTAAAAAACATCAAAAACTACAGTTTCATCATTCCCTGTTTTAAAATATCCTTGCATCATGGTTAATTCATAAAGATCTGTGAGCAAGGTAAGATGATTTATATCCATTGAATACTCCTTTTCAACATAAAAATAGAAGGGTCAGGATAAGCTGCCCTATAACAACTTCAGTATAACATAATCTGATAAAAACGAACAGTATTCTTATAAAAGTTGTGAAGTGACAATTTCCTTTAATTTCTCCATTGTTTCATCCTCGTCAGATCCAGAAACGATCAGACTTACTTTATCATTGTAGGAGATACAAGCAGACATTAGACGGATCGCATTGGATACATCGATTTCTCCTCCATCATATTCTAGTGTAACACAAGAAGCACTTTTACATGCGATACTTGCAAGAGCAGCTACAGGCTGTGCGTGAAGTCCACGGTCAGATGTAATTGTAAAATTATATCTTTTCATAAAATATAAGAGTCCTTTCATATTTTTTTCTATTGTAACATAAAATAGTAAGACGGACAAAAGGAGGATTGGAATGAGGTACAAAATGACATATATATTATTTTTATTTTTTTTGTTAACAACGATTCCATATATTATTACGATATATATCAATAAAGAAAACAAGAAAAATATTTCGTTTGAAAACTATGACAGTGGATATAAAATACAAGACAAGGACCAAGATATTGATTTGGAAAGTTACCTTTTAAAAATCCTCCCAGGACAGATTTCCATGGATCAAGAAGAAGAAACGATCAAATGCCAGGCTGTGATCTTAAGGACAGATCTGATCCGGAAAATGGGCAGATCAAAGAAGATAAAGATGGAAAGCATACCATATCAGGTGTACAAAGACGAACAATATAAGAATAAATTGGGAGATCGTGCCTATGAGATCATGGATCAGAAACGAAAAAAAGCAGTCAAAGAAACAATCGGAAAGGTGATCACATACAAAGGAGCATTGATCGAACCATATTTTCATGCAGTGAGTGTGGGGATGACATTAGATGCAAGTGAATGGTTCGGGAAAAAGATTCCTTATCTAAGACAGAAAGAAAGTTTAAGTGATATCGAATCCAAAGATTATATGTCAATTAAGACAATTTCATATCAAAGGATGCAGATTATACTAGAAGAACACATGAAAAAGAAAATCACCATACAACAATTACAAAAAAATCTGAGACTTTTAACGGTAACAAAGAATGGATATGTCAAACAGATCAAGGCCGGATCATATATCATTTCCGGAGAAGATTTTGCAAGATGGCTGCAACTGGCATCCAATAATTTTTATTTTGAACAATATAAAGGAAATTTAAGGATCATCTGTCTCGGAAAGGGAAATGGATTAGGACTAAGCCAGTATGGTGCAGATCAGATGGCAAAGCAAGGAAAAACCTATCAAAAAATATTAAAATATTACTATCCAAAAACAATGATTCAAAAACTATATGAATAAACAGATGGAAATGGGCAAAACTATGTTTGAGGTGATGAAAATGAGAAAAAATAACAAACAAAACCCATTTCCGCTGCGCAAATATTATGGGGCAATGATCATAGGATTCGTATTCTTTCTTGGAATCATGGCGTACTACAGTGCGACATTCCGCCAGAGGAGAGATCAGGCAAAACAGGAAGTCAGCCTGGAAGAAGAATCAATCGGAGCTAATAACAGCGCAACACAGGAAAAAACAAAAACAACAACGCAAGACAAGAAAGAAACAGAGACAACGGCACAAATGAAACGTACCATGAGTGAAAGTGTTACGTATAATGGTACATCCAAACTGACATGGCCGATCAAAGGCAATATCATTCTTCCATACAGTGTAAATTCAACCATCTATTTTGAATCTCTTGACCAGTACCGTATCAACAAAGGAATCCTGATCGAAGCAAAAGAAGGAGACGAGGTGAAGGCAGTCCGTAAGGCAAAGGTAAGAGAAATTAAAAAATCAGCAGAATATGGACAAACGGTATTGATGGATCTTGGAAATGAATATACCGTATTATACGGACAGCTTAAAGATATCAGAGTAAAAGAAGGAACAATGGTCAATGCAGGAGAAGTTATTGCAAAAGTCGCAGAGCCGACAAGTTATTACACATTAGAAGGAACGAATCTCTATTTTCAGATGGAAAAAGATAAAAAAAGTGTAGACCCTTTAAAATATCTGGAATAAAATAAAGTGAGAAAATAACAGCCATAACATATCTGGTTGATGTAGAGGAAAGGCGGTCAGAGAACATCTGACAGCCTTTCTTCAAAGAAAATGAAGATCAGGGCTGGATCAATATACAGATAGACAGAGGATAAGACAGATGAAGAATGTAACGTACATATTAAAATGCAGTGATAATAGTTTATACACAGGATGGACTAACGATATCAAACATCGCCTGAAGATGCATAATGAAGGAAAAGGTGCAAAATATACAAGAGGACGAGGACCAGTAGAACTTGTGTATCTTGAAGAATTTGATACGAAGCAGGAAGCAATGAGTAAAGAAGCAAAGATCAAACGTCTTACCAGAAAGGAAAAACTCCTGTTAATAGAAAACTACCAACAGGAGCAAAAATTAAATCTGGAACATTAAGATCATATGGCATAAACTTCCACCCATAACAAACAGATGAAAGATCTCATGCAGACCAAAATTCTTCCAGTGATTTTCGAACCAAGGAATCTTTAGTGCATAGATCACACCACCAACTGTATAAATGATACCGCCAGCAAGCAGCCATCCAAAAGATGTCTTGGATAAACTATGGATGATCGGTGCGATCGCAACGATACAAAGCCATCCCATTGCGATATACATGACAGAAGATACCCACTTCGGACAAGTTACCCAGAACATCTTAAATACGATACCAAGGATCGCGATGATCCAGATCACGGATAAAAGTCCATATCCAAGCGTGCCGCCAAGAACGATCGTACAGATCGGTGTGTAAGAACCAGCGATCAGAACAAAGATCATTGCATGGTCAAGTTTCTTTAACTTCTTATTGATCATTGGTGAAATATTAAAAGAGTGATAAGCAGTACTTGCACCATAAAGACCGATCATACTTATAGTAAATATGATCAAAGAGATAATGCGTACATAATCACCGCTTAAAAAGCTCTTGATGATCAATGGAATGGAAACGATCGCGGCCAGGATCATTCCGATCAAATGGGTAATTGCACTTCCTGGATCTTTTAATTTATGTTTCATGGTAAAACCTCCAATCATTCTAGTGTTATAAAATTCAATACATAGTATTAAAAACCACATCTAACTTTCTTACATACTACAACTATTCGAGGGATATTGCAAGGGGTTTTCAAAAAAAAGTGAATCTGGTATAATGTTACCTATTATGTGATTAAGAAAAAAGTAATAGACAGAATGGAATATTAATATGAAAAAAACAAAGAAAGCCTATGAGATCGTCATAGATAGTATCAAAGAGCAGATCATGAATCAGGAACTTGTTCTTGGACAAGGACTTCCACCAGAGAGAGAAATCTCAGAGAAGCTTGGAGTCAGTAGGAATTCCGTCCGTGAAGCGTTGAAGATCTTAACTGTCATGGGAGTGGTCTCAAGTAGACAAGGAGCAGGAAATTATATATCAGGAAATTTTAAGGGATATATGGTAGATGCCCTTTCTATGATGTTTATGCTTGATAAGCTTGATTATGATCAGATCAACCAGATCCGTATCGGACTGGAGATGCAGGCATATGCACTTGCAGTGAAGAATGCAGAGACAAAAGACATCATAGAATTACAAGAATATGTGAATGCATTAGATCAGAGTACAGATAACGATGAGAAGACAATGTACGATAAGAAGATCCATTATGCGATCGCGAAAGCATCAGGCAATGTTCTGATCGTGAATATCTTAGATGCATTATCTGAAGTGATGGATATCTTCATTTTTGAAATGCGTCGAGAAATCTTAAGAACTGAGAAGCGAAAAGGAATGTTACAGGAAGCACATAAGCAGATTGTCGAATGTTTATTAAAGAGAGATGTGGTCAATGGACAGAAAGCATTGATGAAACATTTTGATATGATTGATAACATTATTCACAAAGAACTTTAAGGAAAGAGCCATTTTGGCTCTTCTTTTTTATGCAAGATTAACAAAAAAAAGAAAAATGTCAAATAGTACTTTACAAAAGTAGACAATGTATATATAATAAAAACATAAATTGGTAGTACCAATAAGACAAAAACAGATAAAAACAATGGATGCGAAAAACATCCAAATTTTTTTCAAACAAAATTGGTAGTACCAATCTGGAGCGGAAGAGCTTAAGATAAAGGATAGAAAGTCTTAGGAATGAGGAGGAATAGTAATGGACATTTTAGTATGTATCAAACAGGTACCGGCATCTAATAAAGTGGAAGTTGATCCAGTAACCGGTGTGCTGTTAAGAAACGGAGCCGATTCAAAGATGAATCCATATGATCTGTATGCGTTAGAGACAGCGCTTAAGATCAGAGAAGAAGTAGGTGGAACGATCAGTGTCATCAGTATGGGACCACCACAGGCAATGACAGTGATCAGAGAAGCATTTGCCATGGGAGTTGACCGTGGAGCATTATTATCAGACCGAAGATTTGGTGGAGCCGATGTACTGGCAACAAGTTATACGATCGCACAGGGAATCAAGAAGATGGGAGATTTTGACCTGATCTTATGTGGAAAACAGACAACCGATGGTGATACAGCACAGGTTGGTTCCGAAGTATCTGAATGGTTAAATATCCCAAGCGTATCAAATGTAAAGAAGATATCTAAAGTAGAATCCGATGCGATCACGATCGAGATGGATCTGCCAGAAGAACTGGAGATCGCTAAAGTCCAGTATCCATGTCTGTTATCCGTAGATAAAGACATTTTCCAGCCAAGACTTCCATCTTATGTAAAGAAGATGGATACCGCAGATCGTGAGATTGAAGTATATTCCTTAGATGATATGGAAGACAAAGACGAAACACATTATGGATTAAATGGTTCACCAACACAGGTAAAACGAATTTTCCCTCCAACAGCGAATGACCATCATGAAGTATGGGACGGAGACGGAAGTGAAGTCGCAGACAAATTATTCCATATGATCACAGATATGAAATTTATCTAAAAGGGGGAAATGAGAATGCCAAAATTAGTAATACATCAGGAAAAAGTAGAAGATCCACAGGTTCTGGTTGATATTTGTCCATTCGGTGCGATGGAAGAAAAAGACGGAAAACTTTCTATCAATGCCGCATGTAAGATGTGTAAATTATGTGTGAAGAAAGGACCAGCTGGAGCAGTAGAATATGTAGAAGATGAGAAAAAAGAAGAAATTGATAAGAGTCAGTGGAACGGAATCGCTGTTTATGTCGATCATGTTGATGGAGAAATTCATCCAGTAACATACGAATTGATCGGAAAAGCACGAGAGCTGGCAAGTAAGATCAATCATCCAGTCTATGCTTTATTTATGGGAAATAACATTTCAGATAAGGCAGAAGAATTATTACACTACGGAGTTGATAAAGTATTTGTTTACGACTTCCCAGAGTTAGCAAGATTCAAAATAGAATCTTATACATCTGTATTTGAAGATTTCATCAAGAAACATCAGCCATGTGCGATCCTAACAGGAGCAACAACAGTCGGAAGACAGTTGGCACCAAGGGTAGCTGCAAGAATGAAGACAGGATTAACAGCAGACTGTACGATTCTTGAGATGGATGAGAACACAGACCTTTCTCAGATCAGACCAGCATTTGGTGGAAACATCATGGCACATATCTTAACACCAAATAACCGTCCACAGATGGCAACGGTAAGATACAAAGTCATGAATGCACCAGAAAGAACAGAAGAAACACATGGAGAGATCATTTCATGTGCGATCGATAAAGAAAAGATCAAAGCACATGTGGATGTATTAGATATTGTAAAGAAAGAGCCAGAGAAGTTTATCGAATCTGCCGATGTTTTAGTCGTTGCAGGACGAGGAATCAAGAAAGAAGAAGACCTTGCAATGATCAGAGAATTAGCAGAACTGTTAGACGGACAGGTAGCCTGCACAAGACCACTTGCAGAAGCAGGATGGGTAGAAGCAAAATGTCAGGTAGGATTAAGTGGAAGAACCGTACGCCCGAAACTGATCATTACCTGTGGTGTATCAGGAGCCATTCAGTTTGTAGCTGGAATGGATCACTCTGACTGCATCGTATCCATTAATTCCGATGAAAAAGCACCGATCTTTAAGACAGCACATTATTGTCTGGTAGGAGATGTCTACGATATCGTACCAAAACTGATCGAGAAGATTAAAGCTGCGAAAGGGGCGTAAGAGATATGAGTTATAAGAAATTTGATCAAGCTGATTTAGAAGTTATCAAAAATATCATAAAAGACGATGAAAGAATTTTATATGCAGAAAATATCAACGAAGAATACAGTCATGATGAATTAGGAGGAGCACAAAGCTACCCAGATGTTGTAGTAAAAGCGACTTCTGCAGAAGAAATCTCTGAGATCATGAAATATGCATATGAAAATAATATTCCGGTCACACCAAGAGGAGCTGGAACCGGTCTGGTAGGATCTTCCGTAGCGATCGAACACGGGATCATGATCGATTCAAGCCTCATGAATCATATATTAGAACTTGATGAAGAAAACTTAACGATCACCGTAGAACCAGGAGTTTTATTAATGGAACTTGCTGCCTACGTGGAAGATCATGATTTCTTCTACCCACCAGATCCAGGAGAGAAATCCGCAACGATCGGTGGAAATATCAGTACAAATGCCGGTGGTATGCGTGCTGTAAAATATGGCGTGACCAGAGATTATGTCAGAGGTCTTGAAGTTGTCCTTCCAAATGGAAAGATCGTGGAATTTGGAGGAAAGGTTGTAAAAAACAGTTCCGGATATTCCTTAAAAGACCTGATGATCGGTTCCGAAGGAACCTTAGGCTTTATCACAAAAGCCACATTAAAATTACTCCCTCTGCCTAAAAAGGCAATTAGTTTACTGATACCATTTAAAACCTTAAAAGAAGCAATTGACACAGTACCTCTCATTATCAAGTCCAAAGCAATCCCAACTGCCATTGAGTTTATGCAGAGGGAGGTCATCATTGATGCAGAAGAGTACCTAGGTAAAAAATTCCCAGATTCCCAATCCGATGCGTACCTTCTGCTCAAATTTGACGGTAATTCAACAGAAGAGATTGAAGCAGATTATGATAAAGTTGCAAAACTTTGTTTAGAGGCAGGAGCACTTGACGTACTGATCTCAGATACAGAAGAAAGAGAAGAATCTATCTGGAAAGCCAGAGGAGCCTTCCTTGAAGCGATCAAAGGATCTACAACTGATATGGACGAAGTAGACATGGTCGTACCAAGAAATAAAGTCAATGAAATGGTAGAATACCTTCATAACTTACATAATGAAGTAGATATACGTATCAAGAGTTTCGGACATGCAGGAGATGGAAACCTTCATTCTTATATCTTAAAAGATGACTTAAGCCAGGAAGAATTTGAAAAACGAATGGCAGCAGCAATGGAGAAGATCTACGAGAAAGCTGCACAGTTAGGTGGAAAAGTATCCGGAGAACATGGAATCGGATTTGCGAAGAAACCATATTTGAGAGAATCTCTTGATCTAGAAACAATTGAGTTAATGAGTGGAATTAAGAAAGCATTTGATCCAAAGAATATCTTGAATCCACATAAAGTATTCCAGAGCTAAAACTGACACTTTGGTTATACTCCCTAAGTTTTAAAAATGCACAAAGCAGACAGGAAATCAAATACCTGTCTGCTTTGTGTATATAAATTTATACAATTTTCTTCAAAATGGTTGACATAATGTATAAAAATATATATACTAAAAACAGTAACAGTTATTATTTGAATTAAAGAGGAAAGGAAGAGGTTATGCAGCCAGCAACGAAGAAAAGCAAGCAAAGAGATGCCATCATAAAGTTTTTAATGACTCGCAAAGACCATCCAACTGCCGATATGGTATATATGAACATCAAAGAAGAGTTTCCTAAGATCAGTCTTGGAACAGTCTATCGAAATCTTGCATTATTAAGTGAGCGAGGGGAAATACTAAAGCTATCTTACGAAGGAGGAGCAGACCATTACGATGCATGCACCGATCCACACTATCATTTTATGTGTCAGGAATGTGGAGCAGTCATTGATTTGGAGATGGCACCGATCGATGAGAAGTTAAATGAGATCGCAAGTGAGAACTTTCCTGGAAAGATTACACAGAATATTGTTTATTTTAAAGGAATCTGCAAAAATTGTTTAAAAAATCATTGACAAAAGTAAAATGTGATGGTAATATAAAGACAAGTTAAAAATAGTAATTATTACTGTTTTAAACAAAAGATACTAAGCCGAAAGGCAAAGCAACATAAATGATCATATAAAGTATAAAGGAGAACAAGAATTATGAAGAAATGGATTTGTACAGTATGCGGATATGTACACGAAGGAGAACAGCCACCAGAGAAATGTCCACAGTGTGGAGTACCAGCAGATAAATTCAAAGAGCAGGTAGAAGGAGAAAAAGAATGGGCAGCAGAACACGTAGTAGGTGTTGCCAAAGGTGTCAGCGAAGATATCTTAGCTGATCTAAGAGCAAACTTCGAAGGAGAATGTTCTGAAGTAGGAATGTACCTTGCAATGGCAAGAGTAGCTCACAGAGAAGGATATCCAGAGATCGGATTATACTGGGAGAAAGCAGCATACGAAGAAGCAGAACATGCAGCAAAATTTGCTGAGTTATTAGGTGAAGTTGTAACAGACAGCACAAAGAAGAACTTAGAGATGCGTGTAGATGCAGAACATGGAGCAACAGAAGGTAAATTTGACCTTGCAAAACGTGCGAAAGCAGCAAACTTAGATGCAATCCATGATACAGTTCATGAGATGGCAAGAGACGAAGCACGTCATGGTAAAGCATTTGAAGGATTATTAAAGAGATACTTCGGATAAGAAGAATTGATTTAGGAGGTATGAGTTTTCATACCTCCTTTTTTTTTGCTATATTCCATGCTATAATAAAAATAAGACTGAAAAAGCAGGTGAAAGCATATGATTTCAGAAGAGAAAGTAAAGATTATGGCTGAGATGGCCAAGTATGAGAAGAATTATGGAAAAGGTGATTTCCGTATTTACAAATATACCAAGAAAGATTATGTCAGATCGGAGAAGATCAAGACAAGCATTGCCTTGTTAATTTCATTTCTGATCATGACAGGATTGTTGTGTATCATGCAGTTAGATATTGTGATCATGAAGCTGAGAGAAGGTAAAGTTATAGTATCTGCGGCTGTGATCATAGGAATTTATGTTGCGGTATTTTTTGTCTACCTGCATTTTACGAAGATGCGAGCATCCAGGCAGTATGATGAGGTAAGGGCAAGGGTACTGATCTATGACAAGCATTTAGAAGAACTAGAAACATTATATAAAGAAAAAGAGAATGAAGACATTAGTCCAACGATAGTCGAGGAGGAAGACGAAGATGGAAAAATTATTGATATATAGAGAACGATTTTTGAAATTCCTCACGGCGAGAGGAAGATATATTCAATCAGGGATGAGATTCCTTGGAGGAACTGTTTTATTTTATGTATTAGGGGAATTGTTTGGATATACAGAGACCTTTTCACAGCCATTTTTTATCTTTATGATGGGAGTGATCAGTGTCTTTATTCCAATATCAGCATTATCGTTGATCTTTTATGTCGTTATATTCTTAGAGTTACTTCATGTATCGTTAGAAGTGACATTATTTTTTGCACTGGTAGTTGTATTATATTTTCTTGTATATCAGAGAGTTTTTCCAGAGACAAGGATTTATCTGATGATGGTGCCAATCTTCTTTTATTTTCAACTACCTGCATGTTTACCGATCTTTGTTGGGATGTTTTGTGGAATTGCAGGACTTCCAGCGATCTTAATGGGAACAGTGATCTATTATCTGTCCAATATCCTTCAGCAGACAATGAACCAGCTGGCATCAGGATCAGCACATGGGAAGGTCTACAGTCTGATCGCAGCAAGAGCGATCGACAATAAGGATCTGCTTTTGTATTTTGTGGTATTCTGTCTGGTGACAGCACTCGTAACAGCAATTCGCAAGCGTGGAGCAGCGCATGGATGGAATATTTCAATCCTTGCAGGAGGAGTTGTATATCTGATCTGCATGTTCATAGGAGGATATCTGGTTAACAATGAGATCAATATCACATCACAGATCGGAACGATCATAGGAAGCATTGCGATCGCCCTGATCATACAGTTTTTATACAATGTGATCGACTATACCAGAGAAGAAACATTTGAATTTGAAGATGAAGAATACTATTATTATGTAAGAGCGATACCGAAAGTGACTGTGGAAGAAGAAGAATTTAATGTTACACAGATCACGGTACCATCACATAGATTTAGTTTAAAAAGAAAAGAACATAAACAAGAACATAAAGAACAGGACAAAGAAAAGGGAGAGGAAATTTGAGTAAATTTTTTGATGGACTTGAAAAATATATATATTGGACATCGATTCCGAAGATCGGTCTGAATGACATTGTAGATATTCTGATCGTCAGTGTTATGATTTATCTGATCGTTAAATGGATCAAAACAACAAGAGCCTGGGTATTATTAAAAGGGATCATTATCTTGCTTTGTATTGCATTTGCGGCATATTTACTGCAATTACATACAGTTTCATGGATTCTTTCCAATACAATGGGTGTGGGAATCACAGCGATTTTGATCGTCTTCCAGCCAGAACTCCGAAGCGCATTGGAACAGCTTGGAAGAAAGAACTGGGTGACTGATATTTTCTCTACAGATAGCCGTCAGGAAGAACTGGAATATACAGCAAGAACTCTGCAAGAGATATCAAGAGCAGCGATTGAGATGGGAAAGGTAAAGACAGGAGCACTGATCGTACTGCAAAGAGAAGTAGCACTTGGAGAGTATGAGCGTACAGGAATTCCAATTGATGCGAAGGTCAGCAGCCAGCTTCTGATCAATATCTTTGAACACAATACACCACTCCATGATGGCGCGGTGATCATTCACAACAACAGGATCGTGTCAGCAACTTGCTATCTTCCATTAAGCGATAGTGTAGAGATTGGAAAGGAAATGGGTACCAGACACAGAGCAGCAGTAGGGATCAGTGAAGTTTCAGACAGTATCACTGTGATCGTATCCGAAGAAACTGGTGGCATTTCTATCGCAAGGGATGGAAAGATCATCAGACATCTGGATCCACAGAGATTGAGAGATGAACTGGCTGTCCTGAGAGAAGAAAAAGGACAGAATAAGAAATTCAAACTATGGAAGGGGCGGAATCGAAATGAAAAAAAGAATGGAAAGTGATCTGCTTTTAAAAATAATTTCTGTTGTTTTTGCCTTTCTACTTTGGATGTTTGTTATCAACACCGATAACCCGGTCATCAAGAAGACTTTCAGCGATGTACCGGTTGATATGTTGAATGAACAGGTTTTAGACGATCTTAATCAGACTTATAAGATTGAATCTGGAGATACCGTAAGCTTTACTGTGAAGGGAAAGAAAGATGTTGTAGATCGTTTGACGAAGTCAGATTTCCGTGCAACGGCAGATGTATCTTCTATGTCAGATGTTCATGCGATCCAGATCGAAGTTGAAGCTTTACGTTATAAGAGTCAGTTAGATATCGATACAGGTGGTGCAACGGTCAAAGTCGTATTGGAAGATGTGAAGAGTGACCAGATACCAGTCAATGTTGTGGTGAAAGGAACACCAGCGAGTGGATATACGGTAAGCACGCAGACAGCAACGCCGAATCTGATCTCTGTATCTGGGCCAAAGAGTGTGGTAAGCAGGATCAAACAGATCGTAGCGAAAGTAGATGTATCCGGATTGAAGAAAGATGTAACAATGGCTCAGAATGTCAAGTGTTATGATGAAGACGGAGATGAAGTAAGTCAGGACCGCATCAAACTTGATACGACCAAGATTAAAGTAAAGATTGGATTATCAAGAACGAAGACAATACCATTTACAGTGGAAACAAAAGGAACGCCGGGCAAGGGATATGTACTTGGAAGCATTGATTATGAACCAAAACATATAGAAATTACTGGAGCTGAAGATGATCTGGAGAAGATCAGCAGTATCAAACTGGCGAATTTAGATATCAGTGACAGTACAAAGAGTATTGAAAAAACGATCAAAGCGTCCGATATTAAACTGCCAGATGGTATTACATTTGTAAAATCTGTAGATAAGATCAAGAATATCGTGATCCGTGCGAACATCGAGAAGAAGACGAAACGAACATTGACGATTCCGACAGAACAGATCGCATTGATCAATAATACGAAGAATTATGATGTCAAATTTGATGACTCAGAGTTAAAGGTGAAGATCAGCGGATTACGCTCAGTAGTAGATAAAGTTGTAGTGAAGGATTTAAATCCAAAGATTGACATGCAGCTGTACGAACCAGGAACGCATACGGTACAGGTTCAGCTGACAAAGATCAAGAATATGTCGATTGAGAAGAACGTCAGTGCAAAGATCACGGTAGAATAAAATATAAGGAGAGATATTTACAATGGATAAGATGTTATCGGTTGTTCTTCCAGCTTATAACGAAGAACAGATGATCAAGAAAACAGCACAGGTGGTAGGAGACCTGCTTGAGAAAGAACAGATCCCATATGAATTAGTATTCGTAAATGACGGATCTAAAGATCATACATGGGAGAAGATCTTAGAACTCAAGGAAGAAAGAGCACATATCAAAGGAGTCTGCTTTTCCAGAAATTTTGGAAAAGAAGGAGCCGTTTTTGCAGGGATCGCACAGGCAGAAGGAGACTGTATTGCAGTAATGGACTGTGATCTTCAACATCCGCCAGAAACACTTATAAAGATGTATCGTTTATGGGAAGACGGATATCAGGTGATCGAGGGAGTGAAAGCATCCAGAGGAAGAGAAAGTTTCATTCACAAGATGTTTGCAAAAACATTTTACAGTATTATCAGTGATGCGACAGGAATCGATATGTCCAGAGCATCTGATTTCAAGTTGATGGATCGACAAGCAGCAGAAGAATTTCTAAAACTTCCAGAACGAAATGTATTTTTCCGTGCATTGTCATCCTGGGTAGGATTCAAGACAACATACGTAGAATTTGATGTGCAGGAACGAGAAGCAGGAGAATCCAAATGGTCATTCAAATCATTAGTACGATATGCAGTGAATAATATCACATCATTTAGCGCCGCACCAATGCAGATCGTCACATTTTTTGGCGTTGTATTCTTCGTATTTGCAGTACTACTTGGAATACAATCGCTTTATATGTATTTTTCTGGACATGCAGTTGCAGGATTCACAACAGTGATCTTGTTGTTGCTGTTGGTTGGAAGCATTTTGATGTTCAGCTTAGGTGTGATCGGATATTATATCGCGAAGATTTATGATGAAGTGAAGATGCGTCCGAGATACATTATCTCAGAAGTGATCAAATCCAAAGAATAACTATACAAATCCATGAGATCGGATGAGATGAATATCTGATCTCATGGATTTTATGTGATACAGGGAATCATTTTTTTTGAGATTTAAAAACAAGAAATTTACTGATAAAATAATTGACAACCGTAACAATAACTTGTGTTTCTAACTTGGCGATCATCTGTGGCTGATGAAGAATCTCAACACAGAAAGGAACTCCGCCCACTTCGACAGCCATGGTTACAAGACGACCGAGAACAAACTTGATGAATTCATGAATTGTATCTGTGAAGGATTCAGATTTAGACTGAAATACATATAGCTTATTTACAACAAATGCAAAACAGATCGCAATCGCAACAGAGAAAAAGTTGCTGATCTTATAATCAATTCCACATGGTCCTTTTAATAAAGCAAACATTCCAAGATTAACAAGGGTTGTCAATCCACCAAAAAACAAATAACGAATTCGCGAATCATTATATAATTTCTTTATCAAATTTAACATATCATATTACCTCCGATAGATATAAAATATTCTAAAATGTACATACATCCAATATCTTAAGACATTTTTCAGGAATTTTCAATCCAAAATGTGGTATACTAAGCGTGATAATGAACAAAAAAGGGTAAAGGGTAAAGGAAAAGTATAATGATAAAAGAACAAAGAAAGTATTGCTATGGAGTCTATACACTGATGTTTTTACTGATGTGTATCGTGGCATTTCTGCCATTTTTTACCGAAGGAAAAAGCTTTGTATGGGGAGCAGGAGTAGAAGACGGATTAAGCCAGCATTTTTCAGCATTAGCATATTATGGGGAAGCACTAAGAGAATTTTTCCGTAATCTTCTGGCGGGACACCCAAAACTTGTGATGTGGGATATGAGTCTTGGGTATGGTGCAGATATTCTCTCAACATTGAATTACTATGCGATCGGTGATCCGTTAAACCTCCTCTATGGATTTGTTTCGCCAAAGAATACAGAAACCATGTATGATTTCATGATCTTGTTACGAATGTATCTGGCTGGGATCATGTTTATTATGTATGCAAGAAAAATGAAAAAACGAAGTTATGGAACAGTGATCGGGGCACTGGTCTATGTATTCAGCGGATTTTGCTTCCGACTAGGACTGCGCCATCCATTCTTCATCAACCCGATGATCTATTTTCCATTGTTGTGTCTTGGAATCGAGAAGATCTATCAGAGAGAAAGACCGTATGTATTTATTTTCGCAGTCTGCGTATCAGCAATGAGCAATTATTATTTTTTATATATGCTGACGATATTTGCGGTGATCTATGCGTGGATCCGTTTTTATAAATACACCGAAGAAAACAAGATGAAAAACTTTTTTCTGATGATCTTGAAGTTTGGAATGTATTATACACTTGGAATTGCAATGGCAGCAGTGATCTTACTGCCATCCGTCATAGGATTCCTAGGAAATGGCCGTTACGGCAATGGGGTTGACTGGAAATCATTGATCGTATACCCAGGGAAATATTATCTGCTGTTTATTGAAAACTTTATTGGATATGGAAATATGGGCAGCAATACGAACGCAGGATATCTGCCGATTGTTGGGATCGTTGTATTATTTACACTGTTTTCACAGAGAATGAAACATAAAAAATACAGAGCGGCATTTATAGCAAGTATCATTGCTTTGATTCTCCCAATCTTTGGATATGCATTTAATGGGTTTTCCTATGCAAACAACCGATGGGCATTTGCACTGAGCTTTATTGTGGCATTATTAACAGCAGAAATGTATCCGCGTCTGTTTGTGATGTCAAAACGACAGCAGATCGGGATCGGAGCAGGAATCATCATATATACTGTATTTTGTATCATCGTAAATGCATCAGGACAAGAAATCCTGAAGAATAAAGGGATTATGGCAGTCTGTGGATTAATTGCAGTATTTTATATTCTGTTGTTGATATTTCAAAGACTTGGCTATGATGCACAGAAGAGAACTGTGCGAGTGAGCATGGCAATCTTGCTCCTGATATCAGTGGGAGTGCATGGATATTACAGATTCGATCCAAAAGGATATGCTTATACACAGGAATTTATGGATCAGGGACAAGCATATCGAACATTAAAGGAAGATAATATCAGTATGCTGAGTAAGGTAAATGATTCATCTGTTTACCGAGTACATGCAGAGGGATATCGATATAAAAATTATGGACTGATCAACCATTTGAATACGATCAGCGGATATTACAGTATCACAGCAAAATGTGTGACAGATACGATCAAAGGATATGATACGTTGGGAATGCAGTATGCAGATAAATATAAAGGAGTCGATCAAAGACTGGGACTTCTGTCATTAGCTGGCGTAAAATACATAACAGTAGCACATAACAGTCAGGTTGTAAAAGACGTAAGTTCCATGGGGGATGTACCATATGGAGTTGAGAAACTAAGAAAAAAAGGAAATATCACATTATATAAGAACAAATATGCACTGCCATTTGCATATGCATATGATTCTTATATGACAGAGCAGCAATACGAGCAGTTAAATGGAATCGGCAAGGAACAGGCAATGCTTGCACAGATCATATTGAATCAGCATCCGGCAGACAAAGAGATTCAACACAACGAACAAAGAAACAATCCTGATATACAGACAATCTCATTGCCAGAGACAAGGATCTCATCTCCAAAAGGGAAGAAATATGCGGATATTACGGTGCCAGTAGAGAAAGACAAGGAAACTTATCTGTATTTTAAAAATCTCGTTTACCATGGAAAGAAAAATGGAGACGACAACTTCATATTGACTGGAAGAAAGGGAACAAAAGGAATCCTTGTGACACAAAACGATGTACAACAGAAAATTCATATTCAAAGCACCTTCAATCCATACTATTTTGGAAGAAAAGATTACATTGTAAAGATCAATCATCAGACAAGCAAGGCAAAAGAAAAAGTAAGATTAAATTTCTTGTCTCCAGGTGAATATGAATTTGATGATATCAGTTTGATCACAGTTCTCAAAAAAGATGTTCTTGCCAAATTAAAAGAACGCAAGAAGAACTCAATGAAACAGATCCAATACGAAGGAAATCATTTCAGAGGAGTTTATCATGCGAAAAAAGACCAGATCCTGTGTGTAACAATCCCGTATTCCAAAGGATGGAAAGCAACAGTCAATGGAAAATGCACAAAGATTTACAAGGCAAACGGAATGTTTATGGGAATCGTAATGAAAAAAGGAACACAAAGTGTCAGATTAGATTATGAAACACCAGGATTAAAAATAGGGGCATGCATCAGTCTGGTGGCATGGATCGGACTGGGAATGTATGGATTGTACTTTGAAAAGTACAGAAAAAAGCTGTTAAATCAACATTAAAGTAAGAAGAGATACTGGTAAAAATACAAAAAACATGATAAAATAGCTCTTAGACAAATGTTACAAAAATGTTAAAAGAGTGGGAGGAACTATGAAAAACGTAAAGAAAATGATGCGGGCAGGATTAAAGAAATTCACAGTGATCACTATCTTAGGTGTATTTCTTATGACAAGCCTGATTCCAGTATCCGCAGCAACGAAAGTATCAAAGATCAAATGGTCAGCATATAGAAAGACAATGTATGTTGGTAATGCACAGAGATTTGCAGTGAAGATCACACCAGCCAAAGCATCCAAAGCGAAGCTTAAATGGAAAACAAGTAACAAGAAGATCGCAAAAGTCAGTACAAAAGGAGTTGTTACACCTGTTAAAGCAGGCAAAGTAACGATCACATGTTACGTGAAATCACAGAAATCAAAGAAAGTAACATGCAAAGTTACAGTGAAAAAACAGAAAGTGACAGCGATCACATTTGCAAAGGCAAGCGTAGTCGTACAGAAAGGGAAAAAGGTCAGCAATCCAGCGATCGTAACACCAACTTACGCAGCAAATAAAAAGGTAACATACAAATCTTCTAGCACAAGCGTGGCAACAGTCAGCACAAGTGGAGTTGTAACAGGAAAGAAAGTCGGAACAGCTACGATCACAGCAACAGCAGTCGATGGATCAAAGAAGAAAAACAGTTACAAAGTAACTGTTGTAACACCGATCGCAAAAAATAGTGCCAAGTTTATCGCACACCGCGGATTAAGCGCCGAAGCACCGGAGAATACGATCAAAGCCTATGAATTAGCAGGTGGAGCAGGATTCTGGGGAGCAGAAACAGATGTCCGTATGACAAAAGACAAGAAATTCATTCTGCAGCACGACTTGACATTCAAGAGATTATGCGGAGTCGATAAGAAACCAGAAGATATGACATTATCAGAGATCAAGAAACTGACGATCAAATCAGGAAATAACATTTCAAAATATAAGAATGTAAAATCAGCAACAACCGTTGCAACTTTAGAAGATTATTTAACAACATGCAAGAAGTACAACATGGTACCAGTTATCGAGATCAAGATGGAATTCGTAGAATACGGAAATGAAACAACCAATGATTCTCGAATGCAGGCAGTGACAAAGAACAACATGGAAGATCTGTATGCATTAACAAATCAGATCATGGGGAATAAAGAATATATGTTTATTGCCTATGACTTTGAAACAATGGTACAGATGAGAAAAGTCTTAGACGATAACGCAACAACATCCACAAATGTAAAATTACAGCATGTAACAAACAATCCAGATCAGGGAATGATCAATTATTACAAGAAACGTAAGATTGAATTGGATGCAAATTGTGATAAGATTTCACTCTCAGACATCAAGGCATTCAAAGATGGTGGAGTGAATGTAGGACTTTGGACTGTGGACGATACAGAAAGAGTCGCAGAGTATATTGCACAGAAAGTGGATTATATTACAACGAATACAAAGTTCTGGTAAGAATAGAAACCATAAGAAAAGAGGCAGCAGATGAAGATATGTGTTGTCTCTTTTCTTATGGTTTGTGGTATAATAAAAAGAAAACTATGGATTATCATTAAGCGATCAATACTGGATCCGTCCAGATCACTCAAAGATACAATGGAAAGATATCAATTTTTTTGAAAATCTATTTTCAGAAGATGTAGGAAGTGCTTTGTTTGGAGGACCATTTAGCGGCAATTTTATGTCACCAGATAATACATCTGACGGATGGCTTAGAAAAAATGGGTGATTCAGAATCAAAAAAGAGTGTTATTGAAATCATGGAGTGGAGTGTCACAACAAGAACTATTAAATGAAGTTCTGGCGAATATGATATGTGATAGATTAAAACATTGCCACTCAATGAGTCAAAACCATTCTGCAAATATCATGAGGAACAGATCGCTTTGATTCAAAATATAGAGCGATATGAATTCCAAAACATTGATTATGTGCATGTAATGTTCCGTGCGCAGCCGAGAACAGAACTTAGTAAATTTATCAATGCTTATAAAAGTGCCAGTAGCAGGCGTTCCAGTAGAAGTAATCCGTCAATACATTGAAACCCAGGGAGAGAAAAAATATTGAACATAGCATATCGTTTCCGGATCTATCCGACAGAAGAACAGAAGATACTTCTTGGCAAAACATTTGGTTGTTGTCGTTTTCTGTACAATCAGATGCTTGATGATAAGATTCGAGAATATGAAAAGACAAAGAAAATGTTAAAAAACACACCGGCCATGTATAAAAGGGAATATCCATTTCTGAAAGAAGTAGATTCGCTGGCACTGGCAAATGTCCAGCTTCATCTGGAAAAGGCATATAAGAATTTTTTTCGGGATCCCAAGATCGGATTTCCAAGATTTAAGTCAAAACATCATTCCAGAAACAGCTATACAACAAATGTGGTCAATGGAAATATCCTGGTGGAAAGTAAGAAAATCCGACTTCCAAAATTAAAATGGATCGCCATGAAAAAACACAGGGAGCCAGCAGAAGGACTTCGCTTGAAATCAGTGACTGTCAGTATGGAACCATCCGGAAAATACTTTGCAAGTCTGCTGTATGAAGGATACAGCTGTGAAAACCAAGCAGCTGAACCAGACTATAGTACTGCAAAGATACTTGGGATAGATTATGCAATGCAGGGGATGGCAGTGTTTTCAGAAAAGATCGAGATGGAAGAAGCAGGTTTTTTCAGAAAAAATGAAAAAAGACTGGCGAGGGAGCAGCGAAAGTTGTCAAGATGCGTACGAGGAAGCCATAACTATGAACTGCAGAAAAAGAAAGTTGCCAGATGTCATGAAAAGATACGAAATAAGCGAAGAGACCATCTGCACAAACTCAGCCGGAAGATCGCAGACAGTTATGATGCAGTTGCGGTGGAAGATATCGATATGAAAGCAATGGGTCAGTGCCTGCACTTCGGAAAAAGCGTACAGGATAATGGATATGGACTGTTCAGGGAAATGTTAGACTATAAACTGGCGTGGCAGGGAAAGAAAATGGTAAAGGTAGACCGTTTCTTTCCTTCCAGTAAAAAATGCTGTAAATGTGGAAGGATAAAGAAAGGGCTGAAATTATCCGAAAGAGTGTATCACTGTGAGTGTGGAAATGAGATGGACAAAGATCACAATGCAGCAATCAATATCCGTGAAGAGGCAAGGAGGATGTTGATAGCATAAACTGTCCGTATCCGGACAGTTGGATAATAAGAAAACACGCCTGTGTCCGGGCAAAAGAATCGCGGGGCACGCGAGGATAGCTTGTAGATACTTGGCTCAGTAGAGCCATTGAGCAAGAAGCCCCCACCTCAAAATCAGGGATTTAAGTGGTGGGAGTATGTCACTGAATTATTACAACGATCACCATTTATCACAATATCAAGAAGAGATAAATTAGTCACATGGCTAGGAGAACGAATCAGAATGCTCTGCGAAAGCAAAATGGACACAGAAAGAGTCTTTCAGATCGTGAAGACAGCAAAAGAATACCAGAGAAGAAAGTAAGATGAAAAGAAAAGTTACAGAAATGTAGTAATTATGTTATATATATGTTAAAATAAAGAATATATGCCAAGGAGACAGGCAGAAAATACAGAGAAAAAGAATCAAAAGGAGAGAAGGGTTATGAGCCAGAAGGAAAGAGTCGATTTGATCGAGGTAGATTTATTGGATATGTGTAAATATATTCTGTCAAAGTGGGTGTTTATTTTGATAGGAATGGTAGTATTTGCTGGAGCTGGATTTGGGTATGCTAAGGTGAAGAGTAAGACGGAGTATAGTTCTAAGATGCAGGTTTATGTTACTGTGCCTAAGACTTCTGATAAGGTGTTGATTAGGGATGATGCTGGAGCTTTAGTATATGATTATGCAAGACTAATTGATTCCGATATTATAACAAAAGAAATTGCAAAAGATACTAAGATTTCAAAGGAAAAAATTAAGGATGCCTTATCTGCAGAGCAGATAGATGGGACAAGAATATTGGAAATCCGAGTAAAATCTAAGAATAAAAAATATACAGAAAAAATTTCAAAAAAAGTGTTACCAGTTTTTCAAAAGGTTGTTACAAAATCTTTGGGAAAAAGTGAGCCCATTATTATAAATAAACCATCTAAAATAAAAGAAGAGGCAAGTATTAGCACTAAAAAAACAATCATTCTAGGTGCTGTTTTAGGTGCTGCAATAATTATTATGATTAGTTTTGTTGTTTATATGACACAGTTGTTTAAAAAAACAGAAGGAAATTCTATTACTGAAGGGTAGAAGTATGTCAATAAGGTATTCGAAAATACAAAATTTAATTATATATATTGGAGATATTATAGGGATAACTACCGATCACACAAAACTGCCCCGGAAATAGCTTCGAGAGATCCAATTTCAGGAAATCCTCGGCGATGATACGTCCTTTCAGATCGGGGAAATTCTGGTTCAGGTAATCTACGGATTCCATGTCCAACTCGACAACGGTCAAATCATGTCCCGCCTCCAGCAAGAACTGGGTAAGGACTCCCATTCCCGGTCCGATTTCC
>ENA-UERY01000589-UERY01000589.1-human-gut-metagenome-genome-assembly--contig:-NODE-589-length-29434-cov-5.120993_pt1 | contig 29434 bp, 17 predicted proteins | sample MGYA00242989_ERZ507990 | MGnify/ENA primary metagenome ERZ507990 (study PRJEB26167, sample SAMN06115529) | human gut metagenome | host: Homo sapiens | place: China:Fujian | collected 2015-08-26...
AGAGGGACTCATCATTTAGCTCATAGATCGTCAGAGAAAACGCATGATCGCCATAACTGCAATCGAAGCCACGGTTATCAATCCAACGGATAGCCGACGGATACTCATTGGTTTCCCAAATCTCCTGCATGAATGCAGACTTAAATGCATTGATGGCCTCATCTGGATGATTCGGATAAGCAATCTGCAGGACCTGCTTAACCAGCATACGTGCATCATAGCTAAATCCACTAGAGACAATCATTTTTCCGTTAGAGTCATACAAATCCTTTACGGTTTTACCGTCAACGGTTTTAAAACCGTTAGGGTTGTTTCCCCAAGCACCGCGATTTTCTTCATCCATATCGATAAAAAGAACCGATCCCGCTTCTGTAACCGTGATGCCACCATACTTCGGGTCTTTTGCCGTAAGCATGCGGCCACCGTACAGGGGGTCCTTACCTTCAGTCCAAAGACCCAGTGCCTTAATTTCGTTGAAAATCTCGGCATTGGTCTTGCCCTCACCTGTCTCGGCTACGTCAGCAGCCTTAGTCCAGCCGGCACGAACAAACATCGTAGCGGCCTGAGCGCGGCTCAGCGCTGCCTTCGGATTGAAGGTGCCCTTGGCGTCATTGCCGATGCAAACGCCTTCCTGATATGCGCGAAGGATGATATCTGCATAGGTATAAGTGATGTTTGCAAAGTCCGGGATGTCCGCAGCGGTAAGCAGCGGCTGCTGGGTCAGCTCTGCATCCGGACCGGCGCCGAGGCCCTTCTCCAGCATGTAGAAAGCCAGCTCACGCGAGCAGTTCTTATCATAGTTCTGGGGAGTGATCGCACCAAGGTTCGGCAGACACTGCAGATCGTTGATGCAGTAATCAACAACGCCATAAGCCCAATACTTAGTATTGTTTGCACTCTTGCCCGCATAGCCCTTTGCAGAACAAATCAGTTTTGCCATCTGGCCAATCGTGAGCTTGTCTTCGGGGCCATACTTACCGTTGCCGTAGCCCTTAATAAGACCGCCTTCGGACATCTTGTTGATGTAAGAGGTAGCCCAGTGGTTAGACGGCACGTCGCTGAAATTAGATGCCGCAAAGGCGGATGCCGTCATACTTGCCGCCAATGCCGCCGCCAGTGCTAATGAGGTAATTCTTTTGCACGTGTGTTCTTAAACCACTTGGCATATGGATTGAATTTTCCGCCGCTTTCTCTCCCGGATGAGCGTAGATTTGCTGATGCCGGTGAGCTTGACGACCTGCGCGTAAGAATGGTCATCGAGCAGCGCCATCGCATGGTCAAGCTGCTCGGTGTCGAATTTGGGCGGCCGTCCCTCGCGGAAATCGGGGTCGGTCGCGCGGGCAACCGCCTTGCCCTCCTGCGTGCGCTGGACGATCATGTCGCGCTCGAACTGCGCGAACGACAGCAGCACGTTGCGCAGCAGCGTGTTGACCGAGTCGTTGGACAGGATGCCGAGGTTCAATACATTGATGGTGATGCCCTCGTCGATCATATCGGTGATGAGGTCGGAGGCCTGCGGCACCGACCGCGCGAGGCGGTCGAGCTTTGTCACGATGAGCACATCGCCGCGCCGCAGCTGCGCCCGCAGCCTGTCAAACTCCGGGCGCTCGATCTTCGTGCCGGTGAAGGTGTCTGTATAGATTTTTTCCGCGCCCGCCGCGGTCAGCGCCGCCTGCTGCGCGTCCAGACTGTTGCCGTCGCGCGCCTGCGTCTTGGTCGAGACTCTCGCGTAGCCGAATATCATATGAATTCCCCCGTTTTCCCGGTTTTGACACCGCAAGTTTTGAATATAGGTTTTGACACCTCTATTATAACTTATGACGCTGGGTTTTGCAACCGGTGGCAATACTTGAAAGATATGACACCGGGGAAAGCCCTGTTCGCGGCCTGCCTTTCGGTGCTTTGCCTGCGTGTTAAATCCGGGGGGTCACTTCGCGCTGCTTCCAGAGCGTCGCTCCGTGGCGGCCGCACGCTTCTCAAAACGCTGTAAAGCTAAAAAGTTGCAGAGTTATAACTTTACAACGTTATAACTCTGCAACTTTCTATTTATTGATACCGCGTCCAGTCGGGGACGCTCGTCAGCTTCGTCCAGCTTTCGCCGACTTCGCCCTGACGGTTGAAGTCATGGCTGTTCGTGGCCTCCTGCACAGCAAGGTAGTGCCAGTCGGACGGCTTGTTGTCCGGCCACGTTACCATGCTGTCCAGCAGGTCGCTTTCGCTCTGCGGCATACGGCAGAGTACGCGGTTGATCATGGTCATGGCCTCAGCGCGGGTGATGCGGGCGTCGGGGCGGAACGTGCCGTCCGGGTAGCCCGAAATCCAGCCGAACGCCGCCGCTCTCTCGATCTCGTTTTCCGCCCAGTGACCGGAAATGTCGGAGAAGCTGCCGCTGTTCTCGACCGGTTTGGTGTTGAAGCGCGCGCAGATCGCCGCAAATTCCGCACGAGTGATCGAGGCATCAGGGTCAAAGCGGTCCGCACGGCGGCCCTTGACGATGCCGAGCTTCGCCATCGTGGAAACCGCCTTGTTGTGCCACTGGCCGTCCGAAACATCGGAAAATTCGTTGTCGGCGGTCAGATTTCCGTCGCGAATGTCGGATTTGAGCAGTCTGAAGAAGATCGTCGCTGTTTCCGCACGGCTGATATTGCCCTCCGGGTGCACCTTTCCGTCCGGATAGCCGATGACGTAGGCGAAATGGTCGTCGCCGTTGAGCTTGTCCGGCACACCGGTCGCCTCCCAGCCTGCATAGACCGTCTTGTCGCTGTTCATCGTCACGGTCGTGATCTTCTGCGTCAGCGCCTTGTCGGCATACCAGCCGGTAAAGGTATAGCTCTCGCGGGTCGGGGTCTTGCCGAGCGTCACCTTCGTGCCGGAGGAACAGCGCTCATCCTTGTAAGCCGTGCCGCCGTTCGACTCGTAGTGCAGCGTATAGCGGGTCGAGTGGCCGGAAGAGCTGCCGCCGCCGGTGCTGCCGAACCGGTAGGCATAGGTCACATCTCCGGTAATGCCGTTCGGGTCGGTGTTCGGCGTCTGTTCCCAGCCGCCGGCGGTATTTTCGTATCCCGGCGCCGGGAGCATGATCTGCGGTACATAGCTTGCGTCCAGCGTGCCGCTCGCGGTGCCGTCCGCCTGCGGATAGAGCACGACCGTTACGGTCTTGTCCTCTGCTGCGCCGCCCGACCATGTGCCGTTGACGATGCGGAACGTGACGGCGGCATTTTTTGCCCAGTGTGCATACAGGGTTGTGGGGCGGTTCACCTTTTCTTCAAAATTCGCCCGATTGCCGCCGTCGGCCGCCGTATACCAGCCGAGGAAGGTATAGCCGTTTCTGACCGGCGTACTTTCCGCCGCAACCTTCTCGGTATCTGTCTGAATTTTCACATAGCGCATGGCCTCGCCGCTGCTCCATACGCCGCCGTTGGCGTCGAACGTCACGATCGGCCACCACTGGGCGACGAAGGTCAGATTGGAGCGTACAGGCATATTCAGAACATCCGGATCGGTATAGAAAAGGTTATCCAGATCCCAGTCCTTGAAGAAATAGTAGGTCGCCTCACCGGGAACCGGGGTCGGCAGGCTTATGCGTTCCTTCCGCAGGGTAGAGCCGTAGGGAACCGTATATGTAAGAACAACGGTCTGTTTGTTCGCATCCAGGTATCCGCGTTCGGCCCCTTCATAATCCGCGAGAAACGTTACGGTACAGTAGTCAGGATGTGTCCATTTGCCGTAGAGGTCGATATTCTGACCTGCGCTGCTGCACGTTACCGTGGTTACGGAAGTGCCATTGCAGGCCTCGTTAGTATACCAGCCCGAGAACTTCCAGCCCTCTACTGGGGCAACCGTTGCGACCGGATAAGGCGTATCCTTGGTCACTGTCGCCTGCGGCGGGAGGGCGGCGGAATCCGGGTTCTCCGTGCTCACCCAGTGATAAGTTACCGTGCATTTGTTCTTCGGAGGGAAGGTATAGGTATAGACATAGTTTCCCGTCTCACTGATGCCGTCGGTGTTCGTGTTCGGGCGGCTGTCCCACGCGCCGGGAGCCTGGTATCCGCCGTCCGGAATCATACCCGTCGGCACGTCATTCTCAGACAGCGTTCCGAAGCCGTTGCGCAGATCGACGGTAACATTCTTGTCCGCGCTCAAGTGGTCCGACCATGTGCCGTTCTGCACCTTGAAGGTCACGATCTTCGTGCCGAGCCTCGTCCAGCGGCCGTAAAGGTTGGTGTTTGCGGTCAGAACCTCGCCGTCCTCTTGGAATTTCTGCGTGCAGGCGTAATCCTTGTACCAGCCGTCGAACTCGAAGCCGTCCGCCGTCGGCGCAGTCGCCTTATAGCGACAGTTTCCGTCTCCGTCAAGCGAAAGGCTCAGCGCGGACGGCGCCGCAATTTTATTGCCGTCCCCGTCCACCGGGATGACCGAGCCGGCCCAGTGAAACGAGACCTGAATCTCGGGCAGCCAGCGGCCTTACAGCTTGAGGTCGCTGCCGAACGCCGGGAACACTCTTCCGGTGTATTTGACGTAGGTCTTTCCGCCGTATTCCCACGTTGACTTATCCGGCTTATCCTTGTCGATCGTCTCGTCCCACAGGCGGTACCAGCCGTCGAATTTCAGGTTCAGGTTTTTCCCGGCCACTGCGTTCTGCGTCGGCGCGGCAGGCTTGTGCGTCGTTCCGCGCGCGGCGTGCTCGTGTTTGGGCAGAGGAATGTCCGGCTTCCAGCGCCCGATCCAGTCATAGTCGATGCAGACCGGGTCGGTGATGGTGATGACGACCTTCTCGCCGTAATTCGCGCCCCTGATCTCGCCTGCCTGCGCCTGCGGCGGAATCGGCAGAATGTTCAGAGAGGTCTGGATGGCGTCGTCGTCGTCGATGGCCGCAAGGTTCTGTTCGGTATGGCGGGAGGGCGTCGACTCGAACAGCGGCGTTCCGCTGCTGTCATAGCCGGTGAAGCTGTAATAATCCACCGACGCGACCTCGCGGATGCTGCCGGCGGACAGGATATGGTGGCCGTCCTTCAGCTGGCTCCAGCTGTATCCACCCGCGCCCTCGGTGAAGTGGTCCACATCAATGCTCATCTCCTCGGCTGCGCCCTCGCCGACATTGGCGTCGATTTTGGTCATCAGCTCGTTGAGCGCCTCGTCGATGTCGTGCACCTGACTGAGTCCCTTGAAATAGTCCGCGCCGCTTGTAGACGCATTGCCGCAGATGGACGCCATGGTGTCGTTGAAGTTCTCCCGCTGCTTGTCGGCGTCGTTCAGAGGATTACTGCTTTCCAGGTTCAGCTTGTTGAAATCGCCCAGACCGAAAATGGTCGCGCCATAGGTTTTCTTGAGCGTGTTCGCCGCCTCGATCGCCGCATCCGGGCGCAGCTTTTGATAAGTGCCGCTGTTCTGGTAGGGGAGCGAGCTGGCGGCGATGCAGACGATCAGATTTCGTTCCTTACCGTCTGCCTCGGCCTTGGCGATCTTGGCAAGCTGCTCCGTGATGGTCAGACCGGCGTCCATGCGCGCCGCACCGGCGTACCACGGCACCATTTTATCGGCGTCGATGACCTGCTTGGCGTCGCTGACCGTCAGGAACACATCGTCATAGCCATCTGTACCATCTGTGTTTGTCAGATAGCCCGACGGCAGCTTCGGCAGGGTCGCGTCAGTGTGACCATCTATCTGGTTCCATTCCGTCCAGCCGCTCTGCGAATGAAAGCCGGATGTGGTATAATAGCCGGTGTTCAGGCTGTCATTACTGCTCGACAGCCTGCCGGGGTAGAGCGCGGCATCATAGCTGTCGCCGATGCCGGGGTTGTTGATGCGGCCGTAGCCCGCGATCGCAATGCGGTGCTCGCCGCCGGTGGTCGGCTGCGGCATCCCGTCCAGCAGGCGGTCTATGGCGCCCAGGATTTCCGCGCGCTCGTCGCCGGAACTGGCCGAGCCGTTCTGCGTATTCATGAATTTTGACTGCTCGATCAGGAAAATGATGTCGCAGGGCTTGACCGTCCGGGTCTTGTTGGCCGAATCGGTCATGTAAGCCTCGATCTGCGCGGTGATCTGTCCGGTCTCCGCGTGCTGCACGGTGGCCTTGACGGTCGCCGCCGCGTTTTCTGCGTTCCCTGCCGCCTGCGCCGGTGCCGGAAGCAGGGCGAAGATCATGCAGAATGCCAGAAAACAGGATAAAATACGTCTTTTCATATCCATATCATTCCTTTCTCAGCATGAAATATACTGTGTATTTCCCAATTATAGCACCGGAGCGGAGCGTATTCAGGGAATAAACTGGAAGGAAACGATGCAGAAAAGCCGCAGAAAGTGTATTTTTCTGCACGGCGGCTCTCCCGTATCCGTTTTCTCTGTTCCGCGCGCGGCGCACAAACTAACAAGTTGTTAATGGTTATTTTTCAGGTTCCGCTGTATCCTACAGGTACGGTGGAACCTTTTTATCTGCATTCTGAGAAAGGAGGGGAGGGCAGATGGAGCGGAAATACATCGAGGCCGTCCGTCCGCTCGGCGGTCATGTGCTTCAGGTCGATTTCGTCTCCGGGAGCAGGCTCCTGCTGGACATGGAGCCGTATCTGGACAAGTTCCGATTCCGGTCTCTTGCCGACCCGCAGATCTGGAACAGCGCGGTGACGAACGGCATTTTTGTCCGCTTCTGCGACGTGGAACTGAGCCACGACGAGCTTCTGTCCATGGCGGAGCAGGAACACCACAGAAAAGGAGGAAAACAGTATGAGTAAAAAGCGAACGATACGGCGGCGGGGACTGAGCGCAGGACTGTCTGTGCTGCTGTGCCTGAGCATGCTGCCGATGGGAGCGCTGGCGGAGGAGCCGGACGGCAGTGAAGATGCGGCCCGGAACACTATCGTTGAGAAAGCTGATACTGAGAATATCGAAAACACGACTGACAATGACGCTGTCGTCGAGAATGCCATCGTTGAAGACACAGCTGCTGAGAACGACACTGTGGTGAGCAGCGATGATGCGGATGTTAACGCTCTGGATAGTGATGCGGATGCTGTTGACGTTCAGGCTGCTGTCGCAGAACACGCTCATCCGATTTGCGGCAGCGGGGACGCCTGCACAGACCCGAATCATGCCAGCCACGAGGTTATCACGGACTGGCTGCCGATCAGCAGTGAAAGTGAGCTGTCGAAAACAACAGCGAACGGACACTACTATTTAACGGCTGATGTTGTTATTGATGAGTATTGGATGTGTCACAACAGTATCGTACTGTGTCTGAATGGCCATACCATCACTTTTCTGGAGGCAAAGGACAGCACGACGAACGGCGGTGTTACAATCACAAGCGATACAACTTTCACGCTTTGTGACTGCTCGAAAAAACAGACCGGTAAAATCACCGGTTCTACCCGCAGTGGTGTAAATGTAAGTGGAAGTAAAGCAATCTTCAATATGTACGGCGGTAAAATTACCGGAAACAGCCATAAAGGTACTAATACTGATTCGAATGCTTATGGCGGCGGCGTTCGGGTAAGGCGCGAGTGTACTTTCAATATGTATGGCGGTGAGATTTCCGGCAATCAGAGTATTTCAAGTTGGTATTCCTATGGCGGCGGTGTCTGCGTTGAAGATAAAGGTTCTATCTTCAATATGTACGGCGGAAAAATCACCGAAAACACAGCCAAGAATGGCAGCGATGTTGCTTTGTATAGGTATGGCCGTATGTGCCTTTCCGGTGCACCGATCCTTGGCGATATCTACTTGGTTCACTTAGATATCGACGGTATTGATGTAGGAGAAGGCGGCTTAGCTGAAAATACGACCTATCAGATCAACTTTGCTGGAATGGAATCCCCCGATACGGTTTTCCACTGCATCGGTACGATGAGCAAGGAGGATGCCGGTCATTTCCCGGCACCCAGCGGAGCAAAATACGACCATGGAAACCCCTGGAGCGCGTGGTATAACGGAGAACAGCTCTTTTTCGTGCGTGAAAGCGCCAAACACCAGGGCGGCATTCATCCGATATGCGGAGACGGTGCAGACTGCACGGCTCCGGATCATACAGAAAATCACGAAAATATAGCCTGGACACCGGTCGAGTATATCCATACAGAGACTCACGGAGACGAAGAATGGATAGAGCCGGGAAACTATTACCTGACCAAAGATACGATCCTTGCCAATAGTGCCTATTCAAGAAAGATCGTCGTCACCGGAGACGTGAAGATCTGCCTGAACGGTCATACGCTGAAATACAGGCCTCGGACGACCGGACTATCAGGCCTTCGTCGTATTTATCTGGAGGAAGGCGCCAGCTTCTCTATCTGCGACTGCTCGAAGGGACAAACCGGCAGGATCGTTCAGATTTCGGATGGCGGGAAAACGTATTCGTCTCTGTTCCAATGGCTGCGGAACAGCACGCTCAATCTCTTTGGCGGCGAGATCAGCGGCGGCGGCAGCAGCAAGGTACCGGATAACACTGCCTATCCGGGCGCAGTAAAGCTGTATGGCGGTACATTTAATATGTACGGCGGTAAGATTACGAACTGTACGGCAAATGCACAGTCGGTTATTGATGTAGACAGCTCCAGCGCCAGTGGACTGTACTATGGAGAAACAAGTGTTCCGGGTGTATTTAATATGTACGGCGGTGAAATCAGCGGCAACCAAATGACACCGTATACAGGTCAGCACAATACCGCCGCGATTGATGCAACTGGCAATAAGGTTAACATTTACGGCGGCAAAATCTGCAATAACACCGCTGTCGGAAATGGAAATGTGGCGCATGGCGTAGATGTGATTTGGAGCGACCTTACCATCAGCGGCGGCGAAATTACCGGCAACAGCGGCTATGGCGTATGGATGACGAATAAAACACCGGCAACTGCCTTGTCCGGCGGCAAGATAACCGGCAATGCAAAGGGAAACTTCTGCTTTGCATTCCAGCGGACGAGCGGTTATGTTTCCTCTACTGCTGTTCTGGATAAAAATATGGCACCCGACACTAACATCGGCATTACCATATCTCCTTTGGAGACCGACAAAGCATCGTATACCCTGTCCGAAGCCTGCGACACGGATAACAGCCGCTTTTTCCACTCGGATATGGCGGGTTACGCCGTAATCTATGATGAGGAAAGCAAAACCCTGCAGCTGCAGAAGGGCACGGCGCTCACCGGAACGCTCGAGATCAACGGTGCTGCGAAGTTTGGACAGGAGCTGGCGGCAACGCTGACCGGTACGAATAACACCGGCACCTTGACCTATAAGTGGTATCGCAGCGGTGAAGACGTCCCGATCGCAACCGATACCGACAAGTACACGCTGACTGCGGACGATATCGGCCAGACCATCACCGCGATGGTAAAGAGCAGTAAGGAACTCGGTTCGATGACTGCTGTTACCAAGGTGGTCGAAAAGGCAGACGGTCCTGCGGCTCCGGCTGCATTTACCCTTGGTTTTGCACTCAATGATGACCAAAAGACGTTCACAGCGACCATTCCGGAGGTGAAAAACGCGGAGTACAGCTTCGACGGGAAACAGTATTCCGCAGTCAACACCAAGACGGACTGTGCGCCGAACACGGAATATACCGGCTATGTGCGAATCCCGGAAACCGATACGCAGAAGGCAAGTGCGGTGACCAGCAGCACGCAGACCGCTCCCAAGCTGACCGTTGCAGCGCCGGTATTCAAGCCGGACGGCGCGACCAGCTTCCGTGGTACGCAGATGGTGGAGATTTACTGCGCAACACCCGGTGCGTCCATTTATTACACAACGGATGGCACAACGCCGACCAGCACCGGCACGATTTACAGCGGTGCGATCAGCCTGACCTCTACCACCACGATCAAGGCGATTGCGGTCAAGGCAGACATGAATGGCAGTGCCGTTGCCGAAGCAACCTTTACCAGACGTTCGTCCTCCGGCGGCGGCGGTGGCGGTGGAGGAGGCGGCGGAAGCGTCTCCGCACCTGGCTATTCGGTATCTGTAGATGATGTAAAGCACGGCACCGTGACCGTTTCTCCCGAGTCCGCGTCCAAGGGCGACACTGTGACCATCACGGCAACCCCCGACAAGGGCTACACCCTCGAAAGCCTGACCGTGCTGGACAAGGACGGCAAGGCGCTCGCGCTGACCGACAAGGGCGGCGGCAGGTACACCTTCGTCATGCCGGCGGGCAAGATCACGGTGAAGGCGGTCTTTATGGACGACAACACCATGCTCAACTTCTTCACCGATGTGCACGCGGAGGATTACTACTATGACGCAGTGCTGTGGGCGGCGCAGGAGGGCGTGACCGGCGGCACGAGCGATACGCTGTTTGCCCCGAACGCCGGCTGCACCCGCGCGCAGGCTGTGACCTTCCTGTGGCGTGCGGCAGGCTCGCCCGAGCCGAAAACGCTGAGCAGCTTTGCCGATGTCCCGGCGGACGCTTATTACGCGAAGGCAGTCGCGTGGGCGGTCGAAAACGGCGTCGCGAAGGGCGTGAGCGAGACCGCATTCGCTCCAGACACCAGCTGCACCCGTGCGCAGATCGTCACCTTCCTGTGGCGCGCGCAGCAGTCCCCGGCATCCGGCGGCGAAAACCCGTTCGCTGACGTTCCCGCGGCTGCGTACTACTATAATGCAGTGCTCTGGGCGGTCGAAAACGATGTTGCGAAAGGCGTGAGCGAGACCGCGTTCGCCCCGGACGATAACTGCACGAGAGCGCAGATCGTGACCCTGATTTACAGATGTAAGAAGTAAACTAAGCAGAAAACAACCAGAAATGCGCAGAAAATGCAAAGGAGCGGCGAAAGCCGCTCCTTTTTCCGACAGACGAAAACGAGACCGCTTAAAAGCGGTCTCGTCTTTTATTCCTGTGAAGTTTCGCGACAGTCTTTTATCCCAGTACGCGGAACACGCCGAACACGAGGGTGCTGACGGCCAGCATGGCGAAGCCGTTGATGGCCTCGTAGCCGAGCAGCTTGAGTCGCTCGCTGATGCCCATGTTGACGCCGCCTGCGCTGACGTGGAAGAACGAGCCGTGCGGCAGACCGTCAAAGACGAATACGCTCGCGTTGGTCATGGCTGCGGCAGCCAGCGGCGCGATGCCGCTCGCGACTACGGTCGGCCCGAAGATCTGGCTTGCGAGGGTCGTGCCTGCGGTAGCGGACGCGGTCGCCGCGCCCATCATCATGCCGGCGATCGGCGCGAGCATGAAGGCGGGCAGGCCGAGCGTTTCAATGCCGGAGATGATAACGTCCTTGAGCGAGGAGTTGGAGATGATGCCCGCGAGCGCGCCCGTGCCGATCAGCAGCATGGCCACGCCGCTCATCTTCGCGAGACCGGCGGTGAAATAGTGACCCATTTCCCTGGTCTTGCCCATCGCGATGGTGCCGACGATGCCGCCGACCGGGAGCGCAATCAGGGGGTCGATGGTGATGCCGGCGATCGGGCGCAGGACCAGGATGGCGATGGTGACGAACGGACCGGCGAGCGCCGCCCACAGGGGAGGCAGATCCTTGCTGTCGATCGTGTTGACGTCGCTGTCCGCGATCTCGGTGCCGCGCATGCGCAGATGGTAGGCGAGGAGCGAGGTGACGATCAGAGCCACGACGGCCGGGATGATGCCGACCGCGATGATCGAGGTCAGCGGCACGCCGAAGCCCTCAGCCGCCGCGATGTCGTTCGGGTTCGGGCTCATGACGTTGCCCGCGCGGACCGCGCCGAGCTGCGCCATCAGAACGCCCATCTTGTGATAGCCTGCACGCTTCGCCATCTGAAGGGCGATCGGTGCGACCGTGATGCACGCGACGTCACCGAACACGCCGACGGCGGTCAGGACCCACGTCGCGAGCGTGATCGCGATCAGGCAGCGCTTCGCGCCCAGCTTGTTCATGATCGCCTCCGCGATGCGCTCGGCCGCGCCGCTCTCGATCAGCGCACCGGCGAGGATGCCGGCGGTCACGATGCGGATGATGGCGGAGACGATGCCCTGCGTGCCCGAGATGATATAGTTTACGGTTCCGGTCAGACCGGCGCCGCCGATGAGGCCGCCGGCGACCGCGCCGATCAGCATGGCATAGGTCGGCTGGACCTTTTTCAGAATGAGTACGATGGCCACGACGAGCGCGGCCAGAGCGCCCAGAACGGATACGGTTACTCCATCCATAGTGAAATTCCCCTTTCCGTCGGCTTACAGGTGATCGAACTTCATGACGCCGCCCTCGGAGCCGGAGGCCGCGAGCTTGCAGTACAGGCCGAGCCAGCCCTTCTTGAACTTGGGCTCGGGGCGCTTCCACTGCTTGAGACGCGCCTCGATCTCCTCGTCGGGCACGAGCAGGTTGAGCTGCTTGTTATCGACGTCGATCTCGATGGTGTCGCCGTCATGGACGATGGCGATCGGGCCGCCCTCTGCCGCCTCCGGGGAGATATGGCCGACGAAGCAGCCGTTGTTCGTGCCGGAGAAGCGGCCGTCGGTGATGAGCGCGGTGGTCTTGGCGAGGCCGCGGCCGTACAGGTACTTCATGGCCTTGAACATCTCGCGCATGCCGGGGCCGCCCTTCGGGCCTTCGTAGCGGATGACGACGACGTGGCCGTCATGGATCTTGCCGGCGAGGATAGCCTCCTCTGCGGCCTCCTCGGAGTCGAAGCAGATGGCCTCGCCCTTGAAGTGATGCAGGCTCTTGTCGAACGCGCCGGGCTTGGTGATGCCGGTGTCGGGCGCGAGGTTGCCGCGCAGGACAGCGACGCCGCCGGTGTAGCCGAACGGGTCATCGAGCGTGTGGTTGACCAGACCGGTCGCCGGGTACAGGTACTTGTGGCTGTCGATATTCTCCGCGAGGGTGTGCGCGGTGACGGTCATGACGTCGGTCTCGAGCATGGAGCGCAGGTTCTCCATCAGACGCGGCACGCCGCCGTCCTTGTAGAAGTCTACGATGCTGTACTTGCAGGACGGGTTCATGCGCGCCAGCTGCGGCGTGGTGTCGGACAGGCTGTCGAACTCGTCGAGCACCTTGATGCCGAGCTCAGCCTCGTAGGCGATGGCGGTCAGGTGCATGACGGCGTTGGTCGAGCCGCTCATGGCCAGACATGCCTTGATGGCGTTGCGGATGGAGCCGTCGGTGATGATCTGGCGGGCGGTGATGTTCTTCTCGACCAGCTCCATGATCTTGACGCCGGTTTCCTCTGCCTTCATCATGCGGACGGCGGAGGTCGCCGGGGCGGTGCCGCCGTCCGGCAGGGTCATGCCGAGCGCTTCCGCGAGGGCGCACATGGTGTTCGCGGTGCCAAGGTAGGAGCACGAGCCGCAGCCCGGGCAGGCGGTATCCTCCAGAGCCACATACTCCGCCTCCGTGATCTTTCCGGCGGAAAGCATACCATAAGCCTCGGTGGCAGAGGTCTGGTCGGCCTGACGGCCGTCGAACTCAACGCCGCCCTCCATCGGGCCGCCCGGCAGGAAGATGCACGGGATGTCCAGACGGGCCGCCGCCATCAGCATGCCCGGAACGATCTTGTCGCACGAGCCGAGCAGGACGAGGCCGTCGAACAGGTTGATCTGCGCCATGGACTCGATGGAATTGGCGATCAGCTCGCGCGAGGGCATGATGAAGTGCATGCCGTCGTGGCCCTGACCCATGCCGTCGCAGCCGCCGATGACGCCGAACTCGATGGGCGTGCCGCCTGCGCGGTAGATGCCGTCCTTGACGCGCTGCGCGACCTGACGCAGGTTGTAGTGGCCGGGCACGCACTCGCTCCAGGCGTTCGCGATGCCGATGAGCGGACGCTTGAGATCCTCGGTGGTAAAGCCCATGGATTTGTAGGTTGCACGGTAATACTGGTTGCCCAGGCCCTTCAGAATATGTTCGCTGCGTAACATAACGCATTCCTCCTGTAATATCTTTTCACCCGAAAATTTTCTATGCTGACCCCCGGAAACGCCGGCTGTTCCGGAGCAGGTCTCTATACTCAGCATTATAATTTTTGAAAAGATGTGTTTCAAGTTGTCCAAAATGCTTTCTACTTTTGCAATAAAATTTTTTTATAAAATCGTGCAAAACCATCAAATCGCGTAAACTGTTTGCGCATTTTTGCGGGAAATGCGCGGGAAATAAGAAAAAGCGAGAAAAAAACATCGGACAACTTCAGGCTGCGCGCAAAAAAAGCGCCTGCATTGCAGGCGCTTGAGAGACTGTCGAAAAAGTCTGTATTCACGATGCTGACGCTGCCGCGCGGCAGCGCGCATTCAAAAGCGTTTGCTGCGCAAACGCAAAAAAACCGAGGACATGCGCCTCGGTTTTTTTACTCCCAGAGGGAGAAAGTTTCCGAATGGGAACTTTCGGACGTCCGTGTTTTGCGAAGTCAAAACACACTTGTCGGCGAAACTGTAGTTTCGCGACAGTTTTATCGCGCCGTTTTCGTCTGGCGGATGAAGATGCGGTTCGTGTCGAGATGCACGGACATGGCGCTGCGGGCGGCCTGCGGGTCGCGGTCACGCACGGCGTCCAGTATCTCCTTGTGCGTGTCGATGGTCATGGTGAGCAGCTCCTTGCGCGTGATGTTGGCGATCGAGATCACGGCCGCGTCGATGATCGGCATCAGCGGCTCGACGACCATGTTGTGCGAGCATTTCGCGAGGTACCAGTGAAAGCGCATATCCTCGATGAGGTAGTCTTCTCCGGCCTCGATCTTTTCGCGTACCGCGTCGCAGTATTCGGCCAGCTGCTCGACCTCCTCGTCCGTGCGGTTCTGCGCCGCAAGCGCCGCGATCGTCGGCTCGAGCATGAGCCGCACGTCGGTCAGATCGAGCGCGAGCTGCAGCTTGTCCTCGACCGCGTCCAGACCCAGCGGATTGGCGTGGAGCGGGAACAGGGACGCGACGTAGGTGCCCGAGCCGTGTTTGACGCGCAGAACGCCGCGCGAGACGAGCAGCTTGACCGCCTCGCGGACGGTGCCCCGGCTGACCTCGAAATGCGCCGCCAGCTCATGCTCGTTCGGCAGCTTCGCCCCGACCTTCAGATGGTTGTCCAGAATGTACGCAAACAAACGCTCCTCGACCCGTTCGGTCAGCGCCTGACTTTTGATGTTCGACAGCTCCGACATACCGAAATCTCCCTTTCCTTTTTCTGTCTGTGCGGTATTTTTCTGAGATAAGAATATACTGCATTTTCTCCGGCTGTCAATCTTTTTTTCGCCGGGCGCCGCAAAGCTGTAACTACATAACGTTAAAACGTTTCAACTTTACTTCGCATATCGGTTCGCAGAACACGAAAATCCCGACGGAAAACGTCCTGTTCCGCCGGGATAGATCGCATAAAACGTTATAACTTTGAAACGCTGTGACTTTGTAACTTTACCGTTTTTCCGGCACCTTGACGCCCGCGCGGACGGCGCTCACGGCCGCAGACGAGAAAAGCGCACCTTCGGGAGCAGCGCCTCGACGGCCTCGCGTTCGGCGGCCTGCGTGCCGCTGCACATGACGTTCGCCGCGCCGGCGGCGGTCGAGAGGCGGACGGCCTCCTCCTCGCTCAGTCCCTGCGCCTCGGCATACGCGAGCGCCGCGACCACGCTGTCGCCTGCGCCGACCGTACTGCCGACCGGGACCTTGAGGCCCTCGGCGTAAATCGTGCTGCCCTTTCGCAGATAGAGCGCGCCGCGGCCGCCGAGCGAGATCACGACCCGTTCGATGCCGCGCTCGAGCAGCCTTCTGCCCTCGGCGGTCAGCTCCTCGAGGGTCTCGAGCTTTCTCCCCGCCAGACGCGACAGCTCGTCGTCGTTCGGCTTGATGAGGTAGGGCGCGGCCTTTAATCCTTCCGCCAGTAAAGCGCCGTCCGCGTCGAGAAAGACCCGTGCGCCCGCCTTTTTGCACGCGGCCGTCCACACGCGGTAGGTGTCCTGCGGCGCGCCCTTCGGCAGGCTCCCGGCGAGGACGACGATGTCGCCCGGCCGGAGCTCCGCCAACAGCTCGTGCAGCAGCGCATCTAAATCTGCGTCCGTGACGGTCAGACCCGGCTCGTTGATGTCGGTGTTCGTGTGCCCCTCGCGGTCGATGATCTTGAGGTTGGTGCGGGTCTGCCCCTCGACGAAGCGGAATCGCGTCGCGAAGGGCTCGCCCTCGAGCAGCTTTTCGAGCGTTCTGCCGCTCTCACCGCCGAGAATGCCGGCCGCACAGCTCTCTCCGCCGAGCTTCGCGATCACCTTGCTCACGTTGATGCCCTTGCCGCCGGGATCGGTGCGCATTTCCGTGATGCGGTTGACGGTGTCGAGCGCCATGCCGGGGATCTCCACCGTTTTATCCAGTGCGGGATTGAGTGTTACCGTGTAGATCATGAAATGACCCCTTTCAGACGTTTGCAGCCAAGGCTGCGATCCGGACAGCCGCCGCGGCTTCCGCAGGTCATGCTCCGTCCGTCTGCTCGAGCCGCAGCAGCGCTTTTTTCATTTCCGCGCCGCCGGCGTAGCCGCCCGGCGAGCCGTCCGCGCAGATGACGCGGTGACAGGGGACGGCGATGAGGATGGGGTTCGCGTGATTTGCCATGCCCACCGCGCGGTAGGCGTTCGGCTGACCGATGGCCTCGGCGAGCTGTTTATAGCTGCGCGTTTCGCCGTAGGGAATTTCACGCAGCGCCGCCCAGACCCTTTGCTGGAAGGGCGTGCCGCGCAGGCGGCAGGGAAAATCGAACGTCCGGCGCGTCCCGGAAAAATACTCGTCCAGCTGACGGAATACGAGTGCGGTCAGCGCGTTCGGCGTTCCCTCGCAGAGGCCGTCCCGGGCGAGCTGCAAGGCCGTGACCGCGCCGTCCTCCCAGTCCAGCTGCATTTTCCCAAACGGCGAATGATAAACGGCTGTTCCCTTCATGTGCGTTTTCCTCCTGTAAGACAGGTTTTTTAGTGAAATCCGGACGTTTTCGCAATGAATGCGAGAGTAAACGTTATAACGTTTCGAAGTTATAAAGTTTTGACGTTATAACGTTTTTCGGGAAGGCTCTCTCACGGCAGTATTTTTTCAATCATCGCGAGCAGCTGCTGCATATCGAACGGCTTGGAGAGGTGGCCGTTCATGCCGGCTCTTGCGGCGTTCTGGCGGTCCTCGTCAAAGGCGTTCGCCGTCATGGCGACGATGGGCAGGGCCGCCTTTTCGGCGTCCGGCAGGGCGCGGATGGCGCGCGTGGCCTCGTAGCCGTTCATGACCGGCATCTGAATGTCCATCAGCACCAGATCATAGTAGCCGGGCGCGCTTTCGCGCACCTTGTCCACCGCGAGCTTTCCGTTTTCCGCCGTGTCCACCGCGAACCCGGCTTCCTCGAGCATGGTCACCGCGATCTCGCAGTTGAGGGCGTTATCCTCGACGACCAGCAGCCGTTTTCCGGCGAACTCCGCCGGCTTTTCCGCCTGCTCCGCCTGTTCCTCCCTGCGGAACGGCTCGGCCAGCACACGCCGCAGCTCGGACAGGAACAGGGGCTTGGCGCAGAAGGCGGTCACGCCCGCGGCCCGCGCCTCGACCTCGATGTCCGTCCAGTCGTAGGCGGTCAGGATAATGATCGGCGTGTCCTCTCCGATCAGTTTGCGCACGCGGCGCACGACCTCGAGGCCGTTCAGATCGGGTATCATCCAGTCGATGATGAACACGCGGAAGCCGTCGCCCTGATCGAGCGCGTCCTGCACGCGGACGACCGCCTCGCGTCCCGAGGTCGTCCAGTCCGCCCGCATGCCGATCGTGCGCAGCATCTTGCTGACGTTCAGGCAGGTGTCGGTGTCGTCGTCCGCGACGAGCGCGCGCAGGCCCTCGAGCTGGGGGATGCGCGCGGGCGCGGCGGCCCGCTCTCCGCTGACCGGAAAGCGCAGGGAGACCGTGAATTCCGAGCCCTTTCCCGGCTCGCTCTCGACCGAGATGCCGCCGCCCATCATGTCGACCAGATTTTTCGTGATCGCCATGCCGAGGCCGGTGCCCTGAATGCCGCTCACGGTCGAGGTCTCCTCGCGCGAGAACTGCTCGAAGATGTGCTCCTGAAATGCCCGGCTCATGCCGATGCCGTTGTCGCGGATATGGAATTCATAGTCCGCGCTGCCCTTCGGCGCGGTCTGCTTCTGGACGATGCGCAGGGTGATCGTGCCGCCCGCCGGGGTGAACTTGATGGCATTGGACAGGATGTTGAGCATGATCTGGTTGAGGCGCATGGGGTCGGCGATGACGTCCTCGTCCTCCACGTCGACCATGTCGATAAAGAGCGAGATGCGCTTGGCGGAGATGCCCGACTGAATGATGTCGCGCAGGTCGTGCACGAGCTCGGGCAGGTGCACCGGGCGCGGCTCGAGCGAGACCTTGCCGCTCTCGATGCGGCTCATGTCGAGCACGTCGTTGATGAGCGAGAGCAGGTGCTGGCTCGCCGTTGCGGTCTTTTTCAGGTAGTCAAGCACCTGTTCGCGGTTGTCGATATGGGTGGCCGCGAGCGAGGTGAAGCCGATGATCGCATTCATCGGCGTGCGGATGTCGTGCGACATATTGAACAGGAATTCGCGCTTGGCGCGGTTGGCCGCCGTTTCCTGACGGACGGCGCGTTCAAGCTCGGCGTTTTTCTGCTCGAGTGAGGTCTGATATGCCTTTTCGAGCGTTTTCTGCTGCTGCAGGAAGCTCTTTTCCGTGCCTCGGCGCACGAACAGGAGCAGCGTCAGAACGACCACGCAGGCGAGGAACGCCGCGATCATGTTGACCGGCGTGTTCGTGTAGAGCAGTCTGCCCGGAACATACATGTAGTAGTAGAAGTCGCGCCCGTGGCTGTACATTCCGTAGTACCGGGTCAGGCCCTTCCGCCCGGCATAGACCAGCGTTTCCGCCTGTCCGCTTGAACGGATGCGGCGGAGCAGCTCATTTTCCGTGGTGTCCGTGCCGATGAGGGACGGATCATCCGACGCGGTCACGCGGTTGCCGTCCGCGAGGAGCACGACTCCCGTGATCGCGGCGTCGTAGCCGTCAAGCAGATCCTGCACGGAGAGCACGGATTTCTGCGCGAACGCGGCTTTGGTGTGCCGCCAGGCGAGCACCGCGCCGCTGCCGTCCGCAAGGCTGTGCACGGCGGTGTCGGCGAACGAGCCGTCGGTCAGCTGCACGCGGCGGACGTAGGTGCTCTGCGGATGGCCGACCACGGCGAGCACGCGCTCCGGCTCCAGATCGGTCTGAAGCCGGGCATAGCCGATGCCGTCCGTGCTGTATTCGCAGACCAGCCTGCCCTTCGCGTCCACGACCGAAACGCCGGTCAGCCACAGCCGCTCGGTGTACTGCCGCAGCGCGTCCTCGCCGCAGTCGAGCGTCAGGCCGTCCAGCTCCTGCATCGCGGTCGTGCCGCGCACGAGCGCCTTGGCCACGGCGGTCTCGTTGTACTGCACGTAGGCGGAGGACTGCTCCTTGACGAAGCTGATCAGCTCGTTCATGCGATGCTCGCAGTCCTGCATATCTGAATAACGGGACAGCCCGAATACCATCCCGAGGAACATCAGTCCGCCCGCAAGGCACAGGCAGGCGAAGGCTTTCCGCGAGCGCGGCTGCCGGTTTTTACTGTTCAAGCGCATCCACCTCCAGACTGTGCGCGGGGTCGTCGAGATACTTTCCGACGAGCTTTTCCATGCTGCCGTCCTCGCGCATCTGCTCAAAGACCTCGTCCAGCCGCGCCGCAAGGCCGCGCGTGTCATGGCGGGAAAAGGCGACGCCGATGCCGGTCACGAGCAGCGGCTCGTCCAGGATGCGGAAATTCGCGCCGTAGTCCTTCATGTACTGCCGGATGGCCTCCTCGTGCGCCGCGACCGCGTCCACATAGCCGCAGTCGAGCATGGCATACTGCACGCCGCGGTCCGCGAGACTGATGATGTCCCGGAAGGCCGGGACGTTATCGCCGCCGCGCAGGAAGATCGCCTCCGGCTTGCCGGTCGCCTGCACCGCGATGGTCTTGCCCGCGAGCTCGCTCATCGTCTCGATGCCGCTCTGCGCGCCGACCGCCACGACCTGACGGCTCGCCAGATACGGCCCCGCCCACTGATAGTCGTTCTCTCGTCCCGCCATGGAAAAGCAGCCCCAGATGCAGTCGATCTCTCCGCTGTCGACCAGCTCGGTCTTTTTCTCCCAGTCGATCGTGGTGAATTCCGCGCGGTAGCCCATGCGGCGGAACGCCTCCTCCGCGATCTCGACGTCCAGACCGGTGATGTCGCCGTTATTGTCCATGTAGACATAGGGCGGATAGGTGTCGCTGCCGACGGTGAGCGTCGGGAGCGTGCTGTCGGACGCCGCGGACGGGGCGCAGCCGGACAGCAGGAGCGCCGAGAGCGCCGCAAAAAGCGCCGATGCGCGCCGAAGCCGTTTGTATGGTATCATAGATCGCCGTGTCTCCTTTTGTCTCTCTTTCCCTGCGGCCGAAAATACCGCATGTTATCATTTAGTATACACGATTTCGCCCGGCGGTACAATAATATTGGTCGCTGATGCTGGAAATTTTCCTTTATTCTGCATTGTTTTGGTAGTATAATAAAATAGTGAATATGTGACAAAATCCGACAGGGGAGGGACCGCGACCCGGCTGCGGTCGAACGACTATGAACCGACAGAAAATCCTGATCGTTGACGACTCGGAGATGAACCGAGAAATACTCAAGGCCATTCTGGGCGAGGGATACAAATATACAGAAGCAGAGGACGGCGCGCAGGCGCTGCGCATGCTCCGGCAGGATATGAACATCGACCTGATGCTGCTCGACATCAATATGCCGAAGGTGGACGGCTTTACCGTGCTCGAGTACATGAACCAGTTCCGCTGGATCGACGAGATCCCGGTCGTCATGATCTCCGCCGCCGACGACCACGAGTCCATCGAGCGCTGCTACGGCCTCGGCGTTTCCGACTACATCCGCCGTCCCTTCGACGCGTTCATCGTCCAGCGCCGCGTCAAGAACACGCTCACGCTCTACGCCAACCAGAAGCGGCTGATGGGCATGGTCTCCGACCAGATCTACCGCAATCAGCGGGACAACAATGTCATGATCGGCATCCTCAGCCACATCGTCGAGTTCCGCAACAGCGAGAGCGCCCAGCACGTGCTCCAGGTGCAGACCGTGACCGGGATGCTGCTGCGCAGGCTGAGCGAAAAGACCGACGTATATCATCTGACCGAGGAAAAGATCCGCCTCATCGTCACCGCCTCCGCCCTGCACGACATCGGCAAGATCAGCATTCCCGAGAGCATCCTCAACAAGCCGGGCCGCCTGACGCCCGAGGAGTTCGACGTCATCCGCACCCATCCCGCCATCGGCGCGTCCATGCTCGAGGGGCTGACGCCGTACCGCGAGGAGCCGCTGCTCAAGGCCGCTATCGAGATCTGCCGCTGGCATCACGAGCGCTGGGACGGCGGCGGCTACCCGGATGGCCTGCTCGGCGAACAGATCCCGATTTCGGCGCAGGTGGTCGCGCTGGCGGACGTATATGACGCGCTGACGAGCGACCGCTGCTACAAAAAGGCGTACAGCCACGAAACCGCCGTCACCATGATCCTCAACGGGGAGTGCGGCGCGTTCAATCCGATGCTGCTCGACTGCCTTCAGGAGATCAGCGCGCGCCTCAAGAGCTCGCTGCCGCGGCTCGCGGCCGAGCGGAGCATGAAGAAGAACGCGCAGCGCCTTTCCTCCGAGCTGCTGAAAAAGAACGAGTTGCCGCGCAGCGACCGCGCCCAGCGTGAGCTGAACCACGCCCGGGAAATGCTGACCTTTTTCGCGTCCTGCTGCGGCGGCGTGCAGTTCGAGTACGATACGCTCTCCCGGTCGATCACCGTGGTCGACTGGAGCCGCCCGTGGCGGAAGAGCCGGACGATCCTGGACGCGGACAACCCGGACAGTATGCGCCTGCTCCGGCCGGCCGACCTCGAGCGGCTCCGGTGCGCCCTCAAGGCCACGACGCCCGAGAACAACGAGCTTTCCATCAGCCTGCTCCTGCCGGTCGAGGGCGAGCAGCACTGGCACAGCATCCGGATGCACACGCTCTGGTCGCCGCTCTCGCCCGGCAGCTATGTCGGCGTGATCGGCTGCATGACCGACATGCAGAAGGAGCAGGACAGCCGCGCGCCCCTCGGCTGCGCGGACAGGAGCACGGCGAACGGGCCGTCGCTCGCCGACGAGATCCGGCGCCTCGGCGCCGTCTTTGACATCGTCCGTCTGGTCGACCCGTCGGCCAATGCCGTGCTCGAGATCGACGCGAACGGCTCGCTGCACCGCACGGGCGAGCGCTGCACCGCGTTCTGGGACAGCGACAGCGGCTGCGCCAACTGCATCTCCACCCGGGCGTTCGCCGAGCGCACCACGCTCAACAAGCTCGAATTTACCCGGAACGAGATGTATTTCGTCATCGCGAAGTATGTTTCGGTCAACGGCACGCCCTGCGTGCTCGAGATGATCTCGCGGCTCAACGAGGGCCGCTGGATCGACGCGAACGGCTCGCGCTTCCTGCTCGACCGCACGCGCGGCGAGGATATGCAGCTGTTCCTCGACCCGATGACCAACATCTATTCGCGCCGCTATTTCGAGACCTACCGCACCCATCTCGAGGGCATGGAGGGCGTAGCGCTCATCGACGTGAACAGCTTCAAGCGCATCAACGATACCTGCGGCCACGCCGCCGGAGACGCGGCGCTGCGCGACATCGCGGGCGCGATACGCTCCTGCATCCGCAAGACCGACATCCTCATCCGCTACGGCGGGGACGAGTTCCTGCTCCTGTTCCCGCGCATGACCGAGGAGATCTTCCTCGCGAAGAAAAAGCAGATCCAGCAGGCCGTGCGCAGCATCCGTATGTCCGAGTTCGCGGATATCCGGCTCTCGGTCAGCGTCGGCGGCGTCTGCGGCGTGCATCCGATCACCGAGGCCATCCGCAAGGCGGATTACCTGATGTATCTGGACAAGGCGGAGCAGCAGCCCTGATAAAAAGCGAAAACCCCTGCCGGGGAGACAGAAAGCCTGTCCCGGCAGGGGTTTTTGTATTGTCTTTAGTCTTTTTCGACCGAAATGACCGTGCCGTCGAACGGGTCGGCCTCGGAGACCGTGCCCTTGTAGGTGACAGTGACCGAATCGCCTTCCGCGGCGTCGTCCAGACCCTCCGGCTTTGCCGAGGCGTCGAAGGTGAATTCATACGCCGCGCCCTTTTCGTCGGTCACGACGAACATGAAGTCCTTCTTCTCGTCGAGCGTACCCGAGAGCGTGCTCTCGGCCGAGGCGCTGTCCGAAGCCGAGGAGCCGGTATCCGTATCCGTGTTTTCAGCCGGCTTGCTGCCGCAGGCCGTGAGCGAAGCCGCCAGCAGCGCGGTGCACGCAAGCAGCAGGAGTGTTTTTTTCATGATAAATGCCTTCTTTCCCGAAGAGACACCGGTGTCTCTGTCTCTTCGTCAGACTTAGACGCAGCGCGTTCGCGAAAGTTCCGCGTCGGGAAAAATTTTTTTCGGAAAATTCACGCCTGATTTTCCGCCTGCGTCTCCGCGCTCCCCGTGAGCAGCCGCAGCAGGTCGTCCGGCGGCAGCGGACGGGAGAAATAGTAGCCCTGGATCATGTCCACGTTCCAGCTGCGCAGCAGCTCCATCTCCTCCTGCGTCTCCACGCCCTCCGCGACGATGCGGTAGCCGAGGCGGCAGAAGGCCGAGACGATGCTCTGGTAGAAGAGGGCGGCGTTTTTGTCCGTGCAGATGTGGAACAGGAGCGAGCGGTCGAGCTTGATGACCGAGAAGGGCAGCTGCATGACCGTGTTGAGGTTGGCATAGCCCGAGCCGAAATCGTCCAGACACAGGCCGATGCCGGCCGCCTGAAGGCTCTCCGCCACGCGGGTCAGGCTCGCGGAATACTCGGTCGCGACGGTCTCGGTGATCTCGAACTGGAAGCAGGAGCAGGGGAGACCGTACTCGCCGAGGATGCGGACGAGGTGGCTGCCGCTCTCGCTTTGGATGAGGTCGAGCGGCGAGAGATTGATCTTGACGTTGGCGATGCTCGCGCGGAGCGCCGGGTTTTCGCACAGAAAACGGCAGACGCGCCGCAGCTGGAGCTCGGTGATCTGGGTGATGAGGTGGTTCTTTTCCGCCAGGCGGATGAAGATATCCGGGGAGATCCAGCCAAGCTCGGGATGCCGCAGGCGGCTGAGCGCCTCAAGGGTCACGTAGCGCTGCTGATGCAGCGAATAGACCGGCTGATAGTAGACCTCGAACAGATCCTCCGCGATCGCGCGGTGCAGGAACTGCTCGACCTGCTTGTTGTAGTGGAAGCTGTCCATGGTCTTGCGGTCGTTCTGGATGACCTGGGTCTCGCCGCTCCGGGAGACGAGGGACTCGAGATATTCCGCGTAGTCGAGCACGAGACCGCTCGTGCCCAGCTTTTCCGCGTTCACCACGCCGCACAGGATGACCGGCGTGGGGGCGGCGTGCGCGTCGTCCGGCTGCGTATGGAACAGCTGCCGCAGGCGCGTCAGGCAGGTCTCGTACTCGCGCAGCGAGAACGTCATCAGCAGGAAGCGCTTGCCCGAGATGCGGAACACGTTCCGATCCGCGATCTCCTGCATCCGCTCCGCCGCGCGGCGCAGAAATTCGTCGCCGTTCTGCACGCCCGCGACCTTGTTTATGTGGTCGAGCTGGTAGGCGTAGACCGTGATGATGTGAAAGGCCTTGTGCGCGTCGGTCAGCTCGTCCATGCGGCGCAGCAGGTACTGCTTGTCGTTCAGGCCGGTCAGGCTGTCCATGCACGCGCAGCGGTTGTTGATGGTCAGATACATGGCGAGGATGCTGAGCGAGAGGCCGAAGCCGGTCGTCAGCACCGAAGGATTGACGGCCTGCGCGGCGATGCCGAGGGCGGCGAGCGCAAAGACCGCGAGCAGCTCCGTGAGCGTGCGGCGGCTGACAGACGCGCGGTGCACCGCGACAAAGACCGCCGCCCCCGCGATGTGCAGCAGGGCGCTGACGTAAAGCAGCAGATACCACGGGCCGTGGCGGTAGCCGGTGCTGTCGAAATAGAACAGGATCTCGGTGAAGGGGTTGGTCAGAATGACAAAGACCAGAGCAATGGTCGGGATGCCCATGCGCAGCACGGTCGAGGGCGCGATCACGCGGCTCGTGCACAGTGTACAGACGTAGTACAGCAGCAGGAGCGGCAGGAGCGCCTGAAACAGGTAGAACACCGTGTTCGAGAGCATCCGGCAGACATTGAAGCTGTACGGGGCGTACAGGATGAAGCCCGTGCTGACCAGCTCCGCGGCAACGTCCAGACTGACGACGCGCAGCAGACGGCGGAACATCAGGCTGTTCCGGTCGTCCATCTGCCGCTGGCGGGAATACTGCCACAGGACGACCAGCAGCACCGCCATTGCGGCAATCAGATAATGTATGTTGGTTGTCATTCGGCGTCTCCTCCCAGTCCGGCTTCGTTTCTCTTCAAATGTGCGTCGGCCTCGGCCTTCCATGCGCTGATGCTGCGCGACTTTCCGTCCTCGTCGCACAGGCGGCTGAAGCCGAAGGTCATGATAATGCGCGCGCGCGGCGCGCAGGTCCGGTTGTAGCGCGCGACGACCGCGCGGAACTGCCGGTGCAGCTGTCCGGAGTCGGTATGCGGCTCGGGGCGGATGAGGGCGAACTCGTTGCCGCCCGTGCGGAAGCACAAGACGCTCTCGCCCGCCTCCTCGCACGCGCGGCAGAAGTCGGCAACGCACTGCGCCGCCGCGATGACCGATTCATCTCCCGCCTGAAGGCCGAAGCGGTCGTTGCGCTCGTTCAGGCCCTCGAGCCGGATATAGGTCAGTACCGCATCGCGGCAGCCGGCCCGGCCGGTGCGGATGCGCTCCATGTATTCCTCGAACGCGCGGCGGTTGGGCAGGCCGGTCATGCGGTCCTCGCGCTGCATCTCATGGCTGATGCGGTGCTCCATGTGAAAGCGCATATCCCCGGCCGCCTGGCCGATCAGGCCGTACAGCAGCAGGATGATGAACAGCAGCACGCCGAACTGGTACACAGCGTCGTACCAGTAGATATGCAGCAGCCAGTACAGCACGAGCGCGGCCACGCCGAACGCGCCCAGCGCGGCGAACGCCGCAATACGCAGCCGGAGCTGCGGCGCGGGCTTGTCGCGGTACGAGCGGAGCAGCGCCGTCAGCATCGCCGCGACGCCTGCCGTCAGCAGCAGGTGCGTCAGCGGCAGCATGGCGATGAACGGCACGCCGAGGAGCCGGTACGCCGCGCCCTGTGCGAGGGCGTTGGCGCAGAACAGCGCGATGCACACATCGGGAACGAGCCGCAGCCTGCCGCTGACCGTGTTGCGGACGAAATGCACCATCGGGATGGGCATGGTCATGAAGGCGTAGAAGGAAACGACGCTCCCGGCGGCGGTGTCCCGTCCGTAGATCTGATACAGACCGGAATCGGTCAGGCACCACAGGCTGCACAGCAGCAGAAAGACCGCCACATCGAGAAAGCGGCGCTCGCGGATGCCGAAAAAGCTCATGTAAAAGAAGATCAGCAGCGCGAGCACGGCGAGCACGAGCATGGCGAGCATCATGCCGATGGAGAACAGCGAGGACTGGATATGGTGGCCGGTGACGGCCGGCGCCGTGCCGAGAACGGGCGCGGCGAGCGCGACCGCGCGGCCGGAGAGCGGCGTCAGGGTCAGGCTGAGCGTCTGTCCGCCGATATTGTCCGGAAGCTCCGCATCTGCCCACAGGCGGCCCTTCATCTGCGCGTTCTTCGGGAAGGCGTTGTCCTCGTAGCGGTAGAGCAGGGTTTCGCCCGCCCGGATCTCGATGTCGTATTCCACGCCGCGCGCGGACAGCACCTTTCCGCCGTCGCTGTCGGTCAGCGTGTCGTTATACAGGGTGAGCGTCTGCCCCGGCTCAGCCGGGAGCGTGGCCGGGAGCGTGACATCGCGCCGCACGCCGTCCGTCAGCTGGTACCAGCCGGTGCTGAGGGCAGCGAACGCCTCGTCCGGCTCGTGCTGATGCAGTCCGGCGGCGAGCAGCAGCGCCATCGCCGCGATCAGCAGCAGGACGAGCGTCTCCGCGGCGCGGCGCAGGGTCCGGTTTTTCATGACTCTCCCTCCGTCCGGTCGTTTTCATGATGGCGCTGCTTGGTCTCGTACATCCGGCTGTCCGCCGTGATGCGCACCTGAGAAGCGTCGCCGTCCTCCGGATAGCAGGCGCAGCCGCAGCTGACGCCGACCGAAAGCTCCTTTCCGTCGAGGACGACAGGGCGGAGAGCGTGGTCTGGATGCGCTCGGTCATGCGGGCGCGCTGTTCTTCGTCCATGTCGGCGCTGACGATGAGCGCGAACTCATCGCCGCCGATGCGGAAGGCGTAGTCCCGGCTTCGGATGCATCGCAGCAGCCGCGCCGCGATCTCCTTCAGCAGCCGGTCGCCCATCAGGTGGCCGTAGGTGTCGTTTACCGGCTTAAAGCGGTCGAGATCGAGGTAATACAGCACGAACGGCAGCTTTTTCGCCTCGCAGATGCTCAGGACTCTGCTGAAATAGCGCTCGCTGAACAGGCCGGTCATGCTGTCCGTGTTCGCCATGTTCTCGAGCTCGACCTTCTGCCCGATGTCCTGCACGACCTGCATGACCTCATAGACCGTGCCGTCCGCGTGCCACGCGACCGGGAGGATGGTCAGGACCAGGTAGGCGTTCTCCGTCCGGCTGCAATACTCGATCTTGAGATTGTCGTCCGGCCGGCGCAGCACGCTGCGCAGGTATTCGGGCGCGAGCAGGCGCGAGAGCTTGGCGTTTTCCGTTTCGGTCAGCGCGACATAGCGTTCGGAGATGGTCTTGAGCATTTCCGAATACTGTCCGGAGGTCGGATAGAGCGGCTTACTGAGGCGCAGCTCGCGGTAGCGGTAGCGGTCGGTGTCCAGATTGACGATGGTATAGCGGTCGACGATGCGGCTCATGCTTTGCAGCAGGCGGTCGCTCTGCATCTTTTCGCGCTCGAGGCTCAGCCGCGCCTCCTCCTCGCGCCGCAGGCGCAGCTGGCTCTCCATGCCCAGCGCCAGCACCACGATGATGACGGCGAAGATGCAGAGCGCGCCGAGCGCGAACGAGGTAGACTGCTGCACGCTGCGCATCGCGCCGTCCACCTCGTCGGCGTGGATGATGCCGACGAGTGACCAGTCAGGAAAATTGGTCGGTATCGCGATCAGATAATTTCGCGCTCTCGCGCAGGTGAACTGCGCGCTTCCGCTCTTGCCGAGCTGGATGCAGTCTCTGATGTCGTCCATGGTGCCGTATTTCCATTCGGCGTGCGTGTCGATGTCGTACAGATTGGTCAGACCCTTGCACAGCTCGGTCTGCGGCTCGAGCGCGAGCACGATGTCGCCGTTCGTGCGCACGATATAGCAGTCGCTCTGACCGCTGTACATACTGCCGTCGACCAGATCGTCGACCACGTCCGTGTCATAGCTGACCGCGAGGCCGGTATAGGTCACGCCGTCCAGCGTTATGTTCCGGCTCAGCGGCATGGCGAACACGATCTTGGGCACGCCGTAGCTCGCCGTGTAGGTGGAGACGATCGGCCCGTCCTCGCGGTACAGCTCCTGAATAACGCCGCTGATGCTGCCGGCGCTGCCCTTTCGCCCATCTGCCGTTAGATACTGCGAGTCTTCGTTGAACAGATAGAAGTCGCTGTAATGCCACGACTCCTTGTTGGCCTGCATATCCGCCCCGATGCTGCCAGCATGGTCGATGTCTGCGTTCTTCAACAGACCGTCCCACTGCCTCAGTACGGTCCAGTTTCGCTGCACGAACAACGTGAAGGTCTCGGAGATCTGCGAAAAGCTCTCGAGCAGATGATCCGAGCTTTCCTGATAGATTTTCATGCCGATGTAGCTGCTGTAAACGCCGATGCCCGCCGCGAACACCATAGTAAGAAGCACGGTCAGCAGAGTGATGCTCGGTCGTTTTTTCATGCACATCCCTCCCCGATGATATTCTTCCATTCCCTTTCTGTACCATAATTATACTATTTCTCGAGCGAAAAAGAAAGGGAAGTTTGCACGATATTTTCCCTCGCGCCGCCGGGAATAACGTTATAACGTTACAGCGTTTTGAAGTTATGACGTTTTAACGTTAAAACGTTTCAAAGTTACAGCGTTTTAACTTTCCTCTGCGGCAGGGATAAAAAATATCCTCTCCCGTTTTTCGCAGGAGAGGATATTGCGGTATATACAGAAAGCCGATGCGGTATCCCCGGAATAATTCATACAGAAAGGAAGAATATCATTGAATTAGGCTATAGATATTAGGGGGGTGTACTGCTTTCCGCGCCGGGTATGGCAAGTGGGTCCGGCGCGGGGAAAGGAGGGGATGGGTAATAGGTGGGATATAATATTTCATGCTTCGGGAGGGGAATGCCGCGGGCTTTTTGTAACGGATTAGTCCTCCGCGAGCTTTTTGTAGCGCTCGTAGCGGGCCTTGACGTCCTCGACCTCCTTCGCGTACAGGGCGTCGGCCTT
>ENA-UERY01000594-UERY01000594.1-human-gut-metagenome-genome-assembly--contig:-NODE-594-length-29327-cov-56.779658_pt1 | contig 29327 bp, 24 predicted proteins | sample MGYA00242989_ERZ507990 | MGnify/ENA primary metagenome ERZ507990 (study PRJEB26167, sample SAMN06115529) | human gut metagenome | host: Homo sapiens | place: China:Fujian | collected 2015-08-26...
TCCAACAAGCACCGCCTCACCTACCCCCGTCAGCTCATCCAGTACCGCGATTTCCTCAAGGACGGCGGCGAGATCTATTTCAAGACCGACGACGATGACCTGTTCCGCGACAGCCTGACCTACTTCCCCGCTTCCGGCTACGACATCATCTGGCAGACTTACGACCTCCACGAGAACGAGCCGGAGTGGAACATCCGCACCGAGCATGAGGGGATGTTCACCGAGATGGGTATTAAGATCAAGGCCCTCATCGCCCGCAAGAAGGCCGGCGACGACTCCGTGACCTGGGTGGAGCCGAAGGTGCTCAAGAAGCTGGCCGCGCAGGCGGAGGCCGAGGCTTCGGCCAAGGCTGAAGGTGAAGGCAATGTCTGACCCTTGTGAATACTGCCTGAACAACCAGCAGGACGAATATGGCAGCTGGTACTGCGCCGAGGGCAGCGCGCTGGATGAGGACGAGATGGCCCGCTATCTCTCCCACACGACCTTGTCCTGTCCCTACTTTGAGCCGGGCGATGAATATAAGATCGTCCGCAAACAGAACTGACTGGAGGTGTCCCCTTGTCGTTTTTTCTCAATACGACAGTCTGCGGTTTCTCGCTTTATCATATCCTTGCGTTTTTCCTCATCTACTCCTGTCTGGGCTGGTGCGTCGAGGTGGTGTATGCCGCCGCCACCACCGGCCAGCTGGTGAACCGGGGCTTCCTGAACGGCCCGGTCTGCCCTATCTACGGCTTCGGCATGATACTGGTGCTCTTCTTCCTCACACCGCTGGAAGATGACCTGTTGCTGCTGTATCTCGGCGGTGTCATCCTGCCCAGTGCCTTGGAGCTGGTGGGCGGATGGGCGCTGTATAAGCTCTACCGCACCCGGTGGTGGGACTACACCGACAAGCCCTTCAACATCGGCGGCTACGTCTGTCTTGAGTTCTCGCTGATGTGGGGCGTGGGTGCCATGGTGATGGTCAAGGCCATCCATCCCACCATTGCCGCGCTGGTGAACATCATTCCGCCGCTGGTGGGCTTTGTGCTGATGTGTCTGCTTTACGCGGTGTATGCTGCTGACGTGGTGGCTACCGCCATCGCTGCCTCCGACCTCGCCCGGGAGCTGGACGCTCTCGAGAAGGTGGCCGACAGTATGCATGCTGTCAGCGACGCCATGACCGAGATCCTTGGCACCACCGCGCTGGACATGGACCAGAAGATGGACGAGAGCCGCCTGCAGCTCAAGCTGGCCGCCGCCGAGGCCCGGGACAGCTACGACAAGCTGTCGCCCCGTGAGGCCGCTTCCATCATGCGCGCCCGCGCCGACGAGGCCATGGAGGCCGCACGCCGCGCCTCCCAGACCGCCCGCCTTAACGCCGCCGAAGCGGCCAAGGCCGTCAAGCTGGCCGCGCAGGGCAAAGCCGAGCAGACCACCGCATTCCTGCAGCTGGAACAGCTCAAGGAAGAGCTGGCCGCCCGTGCGCAGGTCATGCAGGCCCACACCCGCCGCGGCACCCATCTGCTGGGCAAGGGCCGTATGCTCCGCGCCTACCCCAAGCTGAAGCACGGTCAGAACAACCGCTCCCTCAGCAGCCTGCTCGAGCAGCTCGAGGACGAATATCCCGACTCCTTCAACGGATTCGGCATCCAGTAAAGATAAAAATACGGCTGGGACGCTGTCCCAGCCGTATTTTTTTGCAGCTCAAGCCCAGAGATCTTCCGGGTAAAGGCCGTCGGCCGTCTTTTTGGCGATGGCTTCCACCACCACGGGCTTATCCTCGCGGTAGGTGACGCCATACCACTTATCGGTGCTGCGCAGCACCTTGACGGCGGCTTTCTTTTCGCCGATGAGCTCACTGACCACCAGCGGCAGGAAATACTCGCACTTGAGCGGGTTCTTTTCCAGATTCTCGTCCAGCCAGCGGGCAAAGCGCCGGTCGGCTTCCTTCACGAAGCTCTCGCCGAAGCCCCAGAGGTTCATGCTCACGGGCGTCTCGCCGGGCAGGTCCGTCCAGCTCTCGCCGCCGTCCTCGGTGTAGTGGATGCCATCCTTATGGGTCTCGATGCGGGTGCGCTCGGTGACGCTGTGGAGGGTGCTGTCCTCGTTGAGGGCGCAGACGCCGCGGGCGACGCTGCCATTTTCGGAAACGGTGTTCTTGAGCAGGTAGCTCACCATGCAGTAGTCGTAGACCTCGCCGTCGGTGTGAGTGGAGAGGTGATCGTAGATGACCTTGAACGCCTCGGGGCCGTAGTAGTCGTCGGCATTGATGACGGCGAAGGGGCCGTGGATGTAGGGCTTTGCGGCCAGCACCGCGTGGCAGGTACCCCAGGGCTTCACGCGGCCCTCGGGGATGGTGTAGCCCTCGGGCAGCTCATCCAGCTGCTGGAAGGCGTACTTCACGTCCATCACCCTGGACACGCGGTCGCCGATGGCAGCTTTGAAAGCCTCTTCGATCTCGTGCTTGATGACGAAGATGACCGTCTCGAAGCCTGCGCGGCGGGCGTCGTACAGGGAATAATCCACGATGACCTGACCGCAGGGACCCACCGGATCGATCTGCTTCATGCCGCCGTAGCGGCTGCCCATACCGGCAGCCATGACCACCAGGACCGGTTTGTTCATGTTTTATCTCCTCCTTGAAAAGGGTGTTTTTCTTTTACGGTTTTATTATACTCCAAACCACGCCGGGCAACAAGACGAAGCTGTTTTTTGAAACTTGGCAAGTTTTTATTGCATATATTGGCAAGTAAATATTGCCTTTTGCTTCCAGACAGAGTATAATAACCTCATCCGACACAAAAACGACCGGCCAGCCGCTTTTGCAGGCCGAAGTTAAGAAGCCGTTTTCACAAGCATTGTACCCCGCTTATGAAAGCAGCTTCTGGAAAGTGAGTTTTTCCATGAACGAAACTGTGACCAAGCGTTTCCTGCTCTACTTCCGCCTGATGATGGTAGCGTGGATCCTAATCGCCAACGCCTTTTTCCACGTCATCGAGTTTGAGTACAGCTGGCTTGTCTTTTTGAGCAACATCATGCTCTTTACGATGGAGGGCGACATCAAAGACCGCTTTATCAGCGTGGAGCTGGGCGGCCTCGTGGGCATGGTGCTCACGGTGCTGGCGATGCTGGCCATCGGTGCGCTGACGCCTGTTCTGGGCGGGATGCTGGGCCTGCTGCTGCCGCTGGGCGTGGTGCTCTTCATCCTCATCATCCTGCACCCCTACGCCCCCAAGGTGCTGAACAATGTGGGCTTTGCCTACCTGACCGTCGCCTGCATCGACAGCGCAACTTTTGCAGCGAATCTGCCTCTCTTCTTCGGGGTGTACATCGTCGGCTCTCTGGTCTTCAACGGCGGCTGCGTACTGCTCATGAAGCCGGCCCGTTATCTGGCCGCCCGGAGCGTCAAGGCTGACGCCTGAATCTGAGCTTCTCGTCTTTTCTTCTTTTTTCTCACAGCGCCCCGGCAGCAAAGATGCCGGGGCGCTGCACTTTTATGTGGATTCTGCCGTTTTTCCGTGCTACAATGGGGTAAAATAAGAGAAAGGAAGTTTCCCGCCATGTATGCTGCCTCTCCTGCACGCTACTCCACCCTGCCCTACCACCGCTGCCCTGAACAACACCACCTTCACCGCTGACGAGCTGGAAGCCATCGATAAGGCTTCCGGATTTTACAAGGAGTAATTTATGTCCAAAACTGTATGGATAACCGGAGCTTCTTCCGGCATTGGCCGGGAGTTTGCCCGCCGGTATGCCCGCCTCGGCTTCCGGCTCATCCTCACCGCCCGCCGCACCGACCGACTCGAAGCTCTGGCCGCAGAGCTCACCGCGAAGCACAGCACCTTCTGCCGCATCCTGCCTGCTGATTTGGAGCAGGAGAGCGAGTGCGCCCGTCTCTGCGAGGCGCTGACTGACGAGCGCATCGATATTTTCATCAACAACGCCGGCTTCGGCGTCTGCGGCAGCTTTCTTGAGACCAGCGGCGAGAAAGAGCTCTCCATGGCGAAGGTCAATGTGCTGGCCATGCACCAGCTGTTCAAGTTCGCCGTGAAAAAGATGGAGGCTCAGGGCTTCGGCACCGTGCTCAATGTGGCGTCCTCCGCCGGGCTGCTGCCGGGCGGGCCGTATATGGCGGGCTACTACGCCACCAAAGCGTATGTTGTCAGCCTGACCCGGGGCGTGGCCGAAGAGCTGCGCCAGCAGCACAGCCCGGTCTACGTCTGCGCCCTCTGCCCCGGCCCGGTGGACACCGAGTTCAACGAGCGGGCCGACGTGGTGTTCGCACTGAGGGGCATCAGCCCGGAACTCTGCGTGGAGGAGGCCATGCGGGGGATGCTCCGCCACAAGACCATCATCGTCCCGTCGGCCCTCATGCGGGCGGCGACGACGGCCCAGCGGTTCATGCCGATGGCGATCTTAATGCCCATCATGGCCCACCAGCAGAAGAAAAAACTGGGCTGAAGGGCTATTGTGTGCAACAAGCAGCAATCCCGGCCTTTGCAGAGTCCGTTTTTATGACGATTTCACGAAAACGCAGCAAAATGAGAAAAAATTTGCAGTAATTATGCCAAGAAAACACCTTGACAGTCGGAATAAAGAATGCTACTCTAGTATACAAGAGGGTGCAGGGCCGGACAGTCCAAATCGTTGCTTCCCGTGGCGGCAGTTGGACTACAGGTATCGTCCGGCAGCGCAGCGCCCCGCAAAGCAAAATTCTGATTGGAGGACTTAATTATGGCACAGTGTACTCCCAAATCCTTTGACCTGACCGGCAAGGTCGCGCTCATCACCGGCGCATCTTACGGCATCGGCATGGCTATCGCAAAGGCAATGGCCGCAAACGGCGCTACCATCGTCTTCAACGACATCAAGCAGGAGCTGGTCGATAAGGGCATCGCCGCTTATGAAGAAGCTGGCATCAAGGCTCACGGCTATGTCTGCGACGTCACCGATGAGGACGCCGTGAACGCCATGGTCGCAAAGATCACCGAGGAAGTCGGCCATATCAACATTCTGGTCAACAACGCCGGCATTATCAAGCGCATCCCCATGACCGAGATGACCGCTGCTCAGTTCCGTCAGGTCATCGATGTTGACCTGAACGCTCCGTTCATCGTCGCCAAGGCTGTCATCCCCGACATGATCGCTCAGGGCGGCGGCAAGATCATCAACATCTGCTCCATGATGAGCGAGCTGGGCCGTGAGACCGTCTCCGCCTACGCTGCAGCCAAGGGCGGCCTGAAGATGCTGACCAAGAACATCGCCTCCGAGTACGGCGAGTACAACATCCAGTGCAACGGCATCGGACCCGGCTACATCGCTACCCCGCAGACCGCACCTCTGCGCGAGCGTCAGCCCGACGGCAGCCGTCACCCCTTCGACAGCTTCATCGTCTCCAAGACCCCCGCAGGCCGCTGGGGCGAGGCTGAGGATCTGGGCGGACCCGCTGTCTTCCTGGCTTCTGCCGCTTCCGACTTCGTCAACGGCCTCATCCTGTACGTTGACGGCGGCATCCTGGCTTACATCGGCAAGCAGCCGCAGTAATTTCCAGCATACGAATTGCACCCGCAGCACCCCCCCTTTCGGGGGAGCACTGCGGGTGCTTTTTCTTATTCTGAACATCTGAGCAACCATCCTTTGTTTTTTCAATCCGGCATATCGCATATCATCCGCAAAACCGAAAGAAGGATTTGTTCAAACTTTTTGCCCTTACAATTTTCTTCGCTGAAATTTCGGATGATATTTTCGTCCACCTCCAGAGCCTTTGCGTAGTCTCTCAGGAGTCTGTCCGATGGGAATTTCTCTCCATTCTCAATGGCATGGATATACGCGGGGGTAATACTGAGCTGTTCTGCCAGTTCTTTGATGCTCAGTCCTTTTGCTATCCTCAAAAGGTGGAAGATGTTCGTATTACGTTCTGCTTTGGCCATAGTAAAGTTCCTCATCATAAGATGGCAATCGAATACATTGCAGAGCTTTATGACCATTTTCACGAAGCATTTATTTTAATTTTCTCCTTTAAAATCCATTAACATTATTTTTGGTCCGTCGGTAACATTTGAAAAACCTCCTCTCACCTATTGGGAGTCTCAGCTCCCGGGATGTCTATCTAATACGGCAGTCCGTAAGCTTCAAAACACTTTATAAATTTCGACTTATAGATGCTGTAATAAATGTAAAAGCACTTTGTAGCCTCAAAATACACAACTGTCGTTTTCGTCTTAATTTAAGGTATGCGGTCATCATAATATTTACTCCTTTTTTAACTCCTTGGGTTTGTCTTAAATCAGCTTATCAATCAATCCAATTCTTTTGGGACATTTTTCCTGAGATTCACTATTTTTACTCTTGCAAAAAACAATCAATTCAAACTCACTGTAAAGTACATTCGTTTTTATAAATAATGCTGTTCACGGACGTGGACGCTAATGCTCCCAGCGTCCGCGAACAGCTTATATTTACTTCAGAGTTTCCAATGGCGGAAGAGCAACTCAAAGAGAGGCTTCAAGATTTCAACCACCACCATAATGAATTGATGCGCCGCATCCGACAGAATCGTTTCCAACAGCAATTTGACGAGAAGAATCCCCACCCAAGTCCAGTTCTTGAACGAAGGGGTCTCCCTCACTTTCGTACAAACACGTGCTGCCTTTTTCCATTCCTCGAAAAGACGCTGCTTCAATTTCTGATTCCATGTACGTTTTTTCATAACAGTGAGCCCCCTGACTCTTTTTTGCTTCGGCCAGAAAGCTCTGCGATGTATTCGATTGTCAAGGAGCAAGAAATTGTTATGGCTATATATTACCACATTTTTTACAAAAGTCAACTAAGTTGAACTTCATATTCTTCGTTGTGTTTTTCATCTTATTCTTCCATTATTTTGTAAGATAATTGACTTTTCTCCGCCAACAGGATACACTGGTTGTATACAAAATATGTCTTTTCCGCATTTTCAGAAAAAGACAGACAAATCCACGTTTACAGGAGGACTTTCCCATGAAGATCGCACTTATCAACGAGAACAGTCAGGCCGCAAAGAACGGCATCATCGAGGCCGCTCTGAAGAAGGTCGTAGAGCCGATGGGCCACGAGGTGGTCAACTACGGCATGTACGCTGCCGATGACGCCGCACAGCTGACCTATGTGCAGTGCGGCATCCTCGCCGCCATCCTGCTCAACAGCGGCGCTGCCGACTACGTCATCACCGGCTGCGGCACCGGCGAGGGCGCCATGCTGGCCCTGAACAGCTTCCCCGGCGTCATCTGCGGCCATGTGGAGGACCCCGTGGACGCCTACACCTTCGCCCACGTCAACGACGGCAATGCCGTGGCCATGCCTTTCGCCAAGGGCTTCGGCTGGGGCGGTGAGCTGAACCTCGAGTACTGCTTTGAGAAGCTGTTCGGCTTCGGCCACGGTCAGGGCTACCCCAAGGAGCGCGTCGAGCCCGAGCAGCGCAACAAGAAGATCCTCGACGGCGTCCGCGCCGCCACTTTTAAGCCCCTCATCGAGTGCCTCAAGAGCATCGATCAGGACCTGCTGAAGGGTGCCATCGCCGGTGAGAAGTTCAGCGAGCTGTTCTTCGCCTCCTGCAAGGACGAGGAGCTGGCCGCTTATATCAAGAGCCTGCTGGCTTGAGCGGTGGCCAGAGCATGACGGCCCTGTATCACCTGAACGAAAACATCGCCCACCTGCTGGAGGGCTTTCTGGAATCGGCAGTCCCCCTCATCGCGGGGCTGGCGGAGGTCATCGGCCTGTTCATCATCGTGACGAGCCTTGTCAAGGCCACCTACCACTATGTGCGGGCGACCTTTTTCCGCGACCGGTACGACTTCCACCACGAAATGAGCACCGGCCTGACGACGGCGCTGGAATTTCTCATGTCAGCAGAGATCGCCAAGACCTTCCTTCTGCAGAACCTCGAGTCGGTCATCCCGCTGGCGGCGACTTTCGCGCTGCGCGCTCTGATGAGCCTGCTGCTCCATGTCGAAATGCGGGCAGACCACACGGGGGAAAAATGATGCCTGCCAAAGTTTTCTTTGCCCAATCTTTTCCGGTTTGTGCAGAACGTCAAAAATAGCATCCAGCTCTTGACACTTTGACCAAACCGCCTTATACTCTTGCCATCGAAAGCAAAGGCGCTGACGGATGAAAGATCCGCCAGCGCCTTTTGTGTTTCCGGGGGAAGTGTATCCCCTGCGGCCAAGGGAGAAATAGAGGGCTTCCTTTTCCGGATTTTTCGCGCTGCTGCGCAGATAGAGGGGTGCAGCAGCCGGAGTGTACGCGCCGCCGGGCTGGCACCCGGCAGCCAGATCATTGGGGAGGTATCTGCGTCATGTTCAGCTCCGTCAACACCTGTTGGACGCTCGTAGGAGCGTTCCTCGTCTACTTCATGCAGGCCGGCTTCGCACTCTGCGAGGCAGGCTTCACCCGCGCCAAGAACACCGGCAATATCCTCATGAAAAACATGATGGATTTTTGTATCGGCACGCCCTGCTACTGGCTCATCGGCTTCGGCCTGATGTTCGGCGGCACCGGCGCTCTCATCGGCGGGTTCGACCCCTTCATTCAGGGTGATTATTCTCATCTGGGCCTCGACATCCCGCTGTGGGTGTACATCGTGTTCCAGACTGTCTTCTGCGCAACGGCAGCCACTATCGTCTCCGGCTCCATGGCCGAGCGCACCAACTTCAAAGCCTACTGCGTCTACTCCGCAGCCATTTCGCTGGTGGTCTACCCCATCTGCGGCCACTGGATGTGGGGCGGCGGCTGGCTCCAGAGCATGGGCTTCCACGACTTTGCCGGTTCTGCAGCAGTCCACAACGTCGGCGGCATCATCGCTATGCTGGGCGCGGCCCTGCTGGGTCCCCGCATCGGCAAGTACGACAAGGACGGCAAACCCCACGCCATCCCCGGCCACAACCTGACCGCCGGTGCGCTGGGCGTGTTCATCCTCTGGTTCTGCTGGTTCGGCTTCAACGGCGGCTCTTCCCTGAGCCTTTCCACCGATGAGACCATGACCCTGACCGGTCTGGTCTGCTTCAACACCAACCTTGCGGCAGCAGTTTCTACCTGCGTGACCATGCTCTTTACCTGGAAGCGCTACGGCAAGCCCGACGTCTCCATGACGCTCAACGGCTCTCTGGCTGGTCTGGTGGCCATCACCGCAGGCTGCGACACCGTTTCGCCCTTTGGTGCTTTCATCATCGGCTTCGTCGCCGGCATCCTCGTAGTGCTGAGCGTCGAGTTCTTCGATAACATTGCGAAGATCGATGACCCCGTGGGCGCTGTCTCCGTCCACTTTGCAAACGGCGTCTGGGGTACCATTGCCGTGGGTCTCTTCTCCGACGGCGGCAACGGTGTCGGCAAGGGCCTGTTCTACGGCGGCGGTCTGAGCCAGCTGGGCATCCAGCTTCTGGGCCTCATCGTGGTCGATGCCTATGTTCTGGCCGTCATGTTCGTCATCTTCAAAGTCATCGACAAGACTATCGGTCTCCGCGTTCCCGCTGAGGTAGAGATCGACGGTCTGGACATCCACGAGCACGGTCTGGCTTCCGCTTATGCCGGTTTCGCCATCTCCGATGCAAACTCTGCCGCCATGGTCCCCAACGAGAACACCGACCTCGGCGAGGACGACGCTTCCAAAGCTTCTGCAAAGCAGATGGACGCCGCTGTGCCTGTGGTGCGCGAGCCTGCTGTCATCCACGACGGCATCTACGACACCGGGATGCACAAAGTGTCCATCATTGCAAAGCTTTCCAAGTTCGACCAGCTCAAGAGCGTCCTCAACGATTTGGGCGTCACCGGCATGACGGTCACGCAGGTCATGGGCTGCGGCATCCAGAAAGGCACCACTGAAAAATACCGTGGTGTGCCTGTGGACAGCACCCTCCTGCCGAAGATCAAGGTCGAGGTCATCGTCTCCAAGATCTCGGTCGATTCCGTGGTGGAGGCCGCCAAGAAGGCACTTTACACCGGCCACATCGGCGACGGCAAGATCTTCGTCTACAACGTGACCCGCGTGGTCAAGATCCGCACCGGCGAAGAGGACTTTGCCGCCCTGCAGGACGTGGAGTAAGCGTCCCCCTGATCTCATCGCTATCCCGCCGAGACGGCGTGGATATATTGTTCTCCTTTTTCCTTTTTTCTGATAATTCCAAACACAGCTCAAAGCCCCGCTCCTTCGCACAAGGGAGTGGGGCTTTGGCGTTTCTTGACAGCGCCCGTCCGTCGTGCTATCTTTGTGGGCAGGATATAAAAAACACAGGAGTGTTATCATGAAAGAGTTTTTGAAAAAGGAGCTTTATTCCTTCCGGGCCGTCGCGGCCATTCTGGCCCGCTGGCTGCTGCTGGCCGTTCCCACCGGCCTCGTCTGCGGTGCCGTCGGCACAGCGTTCCACCTGGCTGTGGAGCATGTCACCGAGTGGCGGGCCGAGCACATCTGGCTGCTCTGGCTGCTGCCGGTGGCAGGTCTTGCCATCGTGGCACTTTATAAGGTGACGGGCTGCGAAGGGATAGGGACGAACAACGTCATCCGCGCCGTCCACAGCGGCGAGAGCGTCAGCCCGCTGCTGGTGCCGGCCATCTTCTTCGGCACGGTGCTCACCCACCTCTGCGGCGGCTCGGCCGGGCGTGAGGGCGCGGCTTTGCAGATGGGCGGAAGCATCGGCTACAACATCGCAAAGCTCTTCCGCTTCTCCGACCACGACCGCCGCACGGCCACGGCCTGCGGCATGGCTGCATTCTTCTCGGCACTGTTCGGCACGCCGCTGTCGGCGACCCTCTTCGGCATCATGGTGGAGGATGTGGGCCTCGCGTTCTCGGTGGCCTTTGTCCCCGGCTTCGCCGCTGCCCTCATCGCCTATGGCGTCTCGCTGGCCTGCGGCATCTCTCCTACCCATTTTGAGCTGACCGCACCGGCGCTTTCCATTGATTCTACTCTGCTGGTGGCTGTGCTGGGTGTTGCCTGTGCGCTGGTGGCCCGGATATTCTGCTGGCTGCTCCACACCATGGAGCACGAAATGCCCCGCCGCCTGCCAAACCCCTGGGTGCGTGCCGTCGTGGGCGGTGCTGCCGTGGTGGCCCTCTCCTACCTGATGGGCGTGGGCCGCTACAACGGCGCGGGCATGGGCGTCATCACTGCCGCCGTGGAGCAGGGGCAGGCCCTGCCGTGGGACTTTATCTGCAAGATACTGCTGACCGCCCTGACCCTCTCGGCGGGCTTCAAGGGCGGCGAGGTCGTCCCCAGCTTCTACATCGGTGCGACCTTCGGCTGTGCATTCGGCCCGCTGCTGGGCCTGCCCGCCGGGTTCTCCGCCGCCGTGGGCCTCGTCTCGGTGTTCTGCGGCGCAACGAACACCCTCATCCCCTCCATCCTGCTGGCCTATGAGCTGTTCGGCGGCGTGGGGCTGGAGCTGATCGCGCTGGGCTGCGGCGTCTGCTATATGCTCTCCGGCACCCACGGCCTCTACAGCAGCCAGCTCTTTGTGACGGAGAAGCTGCTGTCGGAGTATACGGAAAGCTGGGGAGCGAGGCTGAAAAAATAAAAAAGAACGGCAGCACGACGCTCCGTTCCTTGACAAATCCTCGATTTCCGGCTATACTACAGATAGAAAGAGGCGCTGGCCCGCAAACGGCTGGTTCCTTACCATACTAAGTCAAGAAAAAATGACCGGTCTAGTTGGGGAACTCAGAGGCGGTCATTTTTCTTGTCTTTATCGTCGCTGTGAGATACAGTCCAAGTGATTTGAAACGTCACATAAATTGCACCGCCAAGAAGCGAGAGCAACGCGGTAAATTCCAAAATACTCATGGTCTTATCCCCTCTTTCCGCCCTTGAGCGTCCGGGGGAGCACGAATCTGCAAGAAAATCGCCTTACCCGGCACTCAGGTACCGGTAAGGGACAGCCGCCTGTGTTTGTGGTCAGCGCCTTGCCGCCAGAGGCGGCATCTATACAATACCATATTTCGCCTAAAAGCGCAAGAATTGTCCAGTCTAAATTTCTGCAGGCCAGCCCTTGATTTTTTCCGTTTCCCGTGCTACAATCATTTGTAGTTTCATCCTGTGATGCGCAGTGTGGGCAGGTTTTCTGCCGCCGGTGCGTCAAAATCAAATGTCCCAAAACGATGATGCGGACAAACCGAAGTCCCGTTCTCCATGCCGCAGAGAGGGCTGCCGTCCGGAAGGACGCGCTGCAAGCAGCCTGCCATGTGCCGGACTTCTACCACCGCAGAGTGCAGAGGCGAACCTCTGCCGGGTGCGCCCGTTACAGCACAGCGAGTGGCGTGCAATAGCACGCAATTCGGGTGGAACCGTGGAACGCAGTTGGGTCTTTCAAAGGCGCTTCATCCCGTAAAGCAAATGCGGGGTGAAGCGTCTTTTTTGTTATACCAAACGCATTTTTCATGTCAAGAAGGAGTAACACCATGAAGATCATCTATAAGGACGGTCATGTGGACGAGTGCCCGCAGGACCAGGAACTGCACGTCATCCGTCACACCGCAGCCCACGTCATGGCTCAGGCCATCAAGCGCCTCTACCCGGAGGCTGACTTCGCCTTCGGCCCCGCTACCGAGAACGGCTTCTACTACGACGTTGACCTCGGCGACACCAAGCTGACCGACGAAGACCTGGCCAACATCGAGAAGGAGATGCGCAAGATCACCAAAGAGAATCTGGCCATCAAGCCCTTCATCCTGCCCCGCGCAGAGGCTGTCAAGCTGATGGAAGAGCGCCACGAGAACTATAAGGTCGAGCACATGGCTGACCTGGCCGACGAGACCGAGTTCAGCTTCTTCCAGCAGGGCGAGTACGTCGATATGTGCATCGGACCTCACCTGACCTACACTAAGGCTCTGAAGGCTTTCAAGATCACCCAGCAGTCCGGTGCCTACTGGAAGAACGACAAAGAGAACAAGATGCTGACCCGCATCAACGGCGTGGCTTTCCACAATCAGGAGGAGCTGGACGCCTGGGAGAAGGAGCAGCAGGAGGCCCGTGAGCGCGACCACCGCAAGATCGGCAAGGAGATGGGCTTGTTCATGACCGACGACCTGGTTGGCCGCGGTCTGCCCATGTTCCTGCCCGCAGGCTACACTGTCTGGCAGGAGCTGGAGAACTATATCAAGGAGAAGGAGCGCGCCCGCGGCTACCTGCACGTCATGACTCCCTGCATCGGCACCGTGAATCTGTACAAGACTTCCGGCCACTGGGACCACTACCGCGAGAATATGTTCCCCGCTATGGAGATGGAGGGCGAGAGCTACGTCCTGCGCCCGATGAACTGCCCCCATCACATGATGATCTACGCAAACCGTCCCCACTCCTACCGCGACCTGCCCATGCGCATCGGCGAGATCGCACACGACTTCCGCTATGAGTCCTCCGGCACCCTGAAGGGCATCGAGCGCGGCCGTCACTTCTGCCAGAACGATGCTCATCTGTTCTGCACTCCGGAGCAGATCAAGAGCGAAGTCGCTGATGTCTGCAACCTCATCTTCGAGACCTACAAGGACTTCAACATCACCGACTACCGCTGCGTTCTGTCTCTGCGTGACCCCGCCGACAAGAAGAAGTATCACGACGACGACGCGATGTGGAACCACGCTGAGAACGCTCTGCGCGAGGTCCTGACTGAGCTGGGCATCCACTTCACCGAGGAGATCGGCGAGGCTGCTTTCTACGGCCCGAAGCTGGACGTCAACGTCAAGCCCGCTGTCGGCGCTGAGTACACCCTGTCCACCTGCCAGCTGGACTTCTGCCTGCCCGCAAAGTTCCACCTGACCTATGTGGACAAGGATGGCTCCGAGAAGACCCCCGTTGTCCTGCACCGTGCGATCCTGGGCTCTCTCGACCGCTTCATGGCCTACCTCATCGAGGAGACCAAGGGCAAGTTCCCCACCTGGCTGGCTCCTGTTCAGGTCAAGGTGCTGCCCGTCTCCGAGAAGACCCTCGAGTATTCCGAGGCCATCACCGAGAAGCTGGTGGAGGCCGGTATCCGTGTGGCTCTGGACGACGACAACCAGAAGATCGGCTACAAGATCCGCGCTGCACAGCAGGTGGACCGCGTGCCTTATATGCTGGTCCTGGGCGCCAAGGAAGCCGAGGCCGGCAACGTCTCTGTCCGTGACCGCAAGGGCGAGACCACCACGATGGAAGTGGATGAGTTCATCGCAAAGGTCACTTCTGAGATCAAGAACCGCAGCCTGTAAGTGATATGATTCCTGATTATATTGATGAAGTCGAGCGTCCGAATGAGGAAACGATTGCCGCCATGTTGGAGGCCGAGCGCATTGCGAAGGACCCCAACGTAAAGCACTACACCGATTTGGATGAACTTTTTGAAGATTTAAGGAAATAACAAATGCCGCTCTTCCCTTGATAGGAGAGCGGCATTTTTGTGCCTTGAAATCAGGTCATCCCTTTGGTTTTCTCGTCAATCAGCGAAAAAATCCTATCATATGTACCGTTCAGAATCGCCTGACGCGGCATCCAGAAATCAAACAGCTCTTTTAGTCCTGCCGAATCCCCGCAGATTTTTCGGGTCTGCTCATAGGCAAATGTATTCGCATCGACTTCATGCGGTTGTCCGAGATACAGGCTTGTAAAATATCCTTCGCTACCTTCTAATTTACATTTCAGATAATGATTTTCCACCAGTTTATAGCAAGTCCCGTCGAACATGATGATATACTGAACGCTTCGATTTATCGCCTCATTAAATCGCTCCGGTTCAAGATACTGGGATGCGTGCCGCAGCTCATGAAAAAGATAGAACATTCTTTCGTACTCAGGCTCTTTGTCCAGCCCCTCTGCATTTATAAACACAGTCCTGCTGGAAGCGTCAAATGTTCCCTTTGCTGTTTTGTATCCGGCAGGCATCTCAAAGGACAAATACAGATTCAGCCCATGCTCCCTGCAATACGCGTCGAAATACTTTTTATATCCAGTCATTCTCTCGTCACCGGCTCGCAATTCTTATGAAAAATGCCCCTGCCGAAGCTATTTTTAGCGTTCTGCAAGGGCATTTTCATTTACGTTTTGTTATTTCAGCAGATTATCATCCGTGAAGTAATCGATTTTCATGGACTTGCGCACTTCGGCGAGGGTGGCGGCGGCGGTCTTTTCGGCCACGGCGCTGCCTTCCTTCAGAATTTCCACGACCTCGGGCAGGCGCTGCTCCCACTCCTTGCGGCGGTTGCGGATGGGCTCCAGCTCAGCCTGCATGACGCTGTTCAGGAACTTCTTCACCTTCACGTCGCCCAGACCGCCGCGCTGATAGTGTGCCTTCAGCTCGTCGAGGTTCTGGTACTCGGGCAGGAACTCGGCAAAGTGCTCCGGGCGGCTGAATGCATCCAGATAGATGAAGACGGGGTTGCCCTCCACCTTGCCGGGGTCCTGCACGCGCAGGTGGTTCGGGTCGGTGTACATGGACATGATCTTCTTCTTGATGTCCTCAGGCTCGTCGGAGAGGTAGATGCAGTTGCCGAGGCTCTTGCTCATCTTGGCCTTGCCGTCGGTGCCGGGCAGGCGCAGGCAGGCGCTGTTCTGAGGCAGAACGATCTCCGGCTCCACCAGAGTCTCACCGTAGACGGCGTTGAACTTATGGACGATCTCGCAGCACTGCTCGATCATGGGGCGCTGGTCCTCACCTGCGGGGACGGTAGTGGCCTTGAAGGCGGTGATGTCCGCAGCCTGGCTGATGGGGTAAGTGAAGAAGCCCACCGGGATGCTGGACTCGAAGTTCTTCTGCTGGATCTCGGCCTTGACGGTGGGGTTGCGCTGCAGGCGGGAGACGGTGACGAGGTTCATATAATAGAAGCTCAGCTCGGTCAGCTCCGGCACCATGGACTGGATGAAGATGTGTGCCTTGGCGGGGTCGATGCCCACGGCCAGATAGTCCAGAGCGACCTGCAGGACGTTCTGGCGCACCTTCTCCGGATTGTCGGCGTTGTCGGTGAGGGCCTGTGCGTCAGCGATCATGATATAGATCTCGTCGAACTTGCCCGAGTTCTGCAGCCGGACACGCTCCTTCAGAGAGCCTACATAGTGGCCGACGTGGAGCCGGCCCGTCGGGCGGTCGCCCGTCAGAATGATCTGTTTCATACTTTTCTCCTTTTTCATCAGGCGCATTTTTCCTCAACCTCTCCGTCACAGCTGACGCTGTCCCACCTCCCTTAATAGGGGAGGCTCTGGCGAAAAGGGTAAGTTTTCGGTTTTGCCAAGGGCTCTCCTATCAGGAGAGCTGGACGTCGCAGACGGCCTGAGAGGTTCATTTTTTATAAGTATATCCCCCGCCGCTTTCCCTGTCAACAAAAGCCGCACCGGAACGGACAAAAAAGAAAAAGCGATGGAAAACTTCCATCGCTTTACTGGCGCCTCTTGCCTGACTCGAACAGGCGACACCCTGATTAACAGTCAGGTGCTCTAACCGACTGAGCTAAAGAGGCATCTATATAAAACGGCGCAGAGCCGTTTTACTACTAAAATGGTGACCCGTACCGGAATCGAACCGATGTTAAAGGCGTGAGAGGCCTCTGTCTTAACCGCTTGACCAACGGGCCATACTACCATTGCATCGGGTGTTGTTCCCGACTCGATTATTTTAGCACAGCGCACCCGCTTTGTCAACAGGAAATTTCAAATTTTTCAAAAAATCAGAACAGTCGACGCACTCTGCCCTTCACGGCCCCCAGAAGGACGTTCAGGTAAAGGCCCATGACGCTCTCCACCTCGCCCAGCTCCATGCTCTGGCGCTGGGGCAGGCCGGCCAGCGTACCGCGGTAGAGGCAGCGCAGCTCGGGCAGCTCGGCGTAATCGCTGGGGTGCATGAGGGTGCTGGGCTTTGGCAGCTCCAGCGCACCGCTCTTCTGGAGCACCTCACTGACGAACTGGGAGCAGAAATAATGCCGGCGGCGCTGCCAGCGGATATGCATCCAGCAGAGCAGCAGACCCAGCGAATTGAAGCGGTAGAGCTCCCCGTGGTGCATCATGTGCTGGGTGCGGCGCTTGGCGCGGGTGTAGGCCTCGTCCGTCACTTCCAGCGCGTAGAGGGCGCAGGGGATGTTCTCCCGCATGAGGAACACGCCCCGGTTCAGGTACTCCCGGCTGGGACCTGCGGGGAACATGGTGTAGCCGTTCTTACGGGTAGAGCTGTAGAGGGTGCTCAGGTCCTCGTCGAAGGCGAGGGAGATGTGGGTGTACTGCGCACCGGTCAGGCTGTACACGAGGTTCGAGAGCAGGGTGCCGGAGCGGGTAAGAAATATGTAAAGCGTCTTCATCGTCGTTGTTTCTCCATGCTGGCGGCTCATGGCCGCGGGTCAGATTGGCTCAGTATATCATAAGCCAGACAGTTTTTCCAGATATATCGCAAAATATCCACAAATATTTTGTGTCTCTACTTATAATACGTTTTTTCGCGGCCCAAAATTGCAGCCTCTTCTCTCCTGATTTCCGCTCCTTGTATCCCAAATCGACAAAATTTTATCAAAGATTTGTTTTTGGCATAAAATCTTTAATTTGTGCAGGCAAACGGACCAAGATTTTTACGAAACCGTCTCAAATACCCCGGATTCTTAATAAGATTTGTTGCTTTTACCCGAAGAAAACCGCTCCGCCGGTTGATTTCAGCCCCGATTTATGTATAATGATATACAGGAGAATACGCATCTGTATTTCTTTTCATCGTCCTTTTGCGGTGTCCTTTTGGCTGAGGGCAGCTTACCGCTGGTGTCTGGGCGATGACCTGAACGAAAGAAGAGGTATAAGTATCATGGCAAAGTTGGATCTGAGCAAGTATGGTATCACCGGCACGACCGAGATCGTGTACAACCCCTCTTACGAGCAGCTGTTCGACGAGGAGACCAAGCCCGAACTGGAAGGCTACGAGAAGGGCCATGTCAGCGAGCTGGGCGCTGTCAACGTCATGACCGGCATCTACACCGGCCGCTCCCCCAAGGATAAGTTCATCGTCATGGATGAGAACTCCAAGGACACCGTGTGGTGGACCAGCGACGAGTACAAGAACGACAACCACCCCGCTTCTCAGGAAGCCTGGGAAGCTGTGAAGGAGATCGCCAAGAAGGAGCTCTCCAACAAGCGCCTGTACGTCGTGGATGCTTTCTGCGGCGCCAACAAGGACACCCGTATGGCCGTCCGCTTCATCATGGAAGTGGCCTGGCAGGCACATTTCGTCACCAATATGTTCATCAAGCCCACCGCTGAGGAGCTGGAGAACTTCGAGCCTGATTTCGTTGTTTACAACGCTTCCAAGGCTAAGGTCGAGAACTACAAGGAGCTGGGCCTGAACTCCGAGACTGCTGTGCTGTTCAACATCACCAGCAAGGAGCAGGTCATCGTCAACACCTGGTACGGCGGCGAGATGAAGAAGGGCATGTTCTCCATGATGAACTACTTCCTGCCGCTGAAGGGCATGGCTTCCATGCACTGCTCTGCCAACACCGATAAGGAGGGCAAGAACACTGCCATCTTCTTCGGTCTGTCCGGCACCGGCAAGACCACCCTGTCCACCGACCCGAAGCGTCTGCTCATCGGCGATGACGAGCACGGCTGGGACGACAACGGCGTCTTCAACTTCGAGGGCGGCTGCTACGCAAAGGTCATCAACCTGGACAAGGACTCTGAGCCCGACATCTACAACGCCATCAAGCGCAACGCTCTGCTGGAGAACGTCACCCTGGACGCTGAGGGCCACATCGATTTCGCCGACAAGAGCGTGACCGAGAACACCCGCGTCTCCTACCCCATCGACCACATCCAGAACATCGTCCGCCCCATCTCTTCTGCACCCGCAGCCAAGAATGTCATCTTCCTGTCTGCTGATGCATTCGGCGTCCTGCCCCCGGTCTCCATCCTGACTCCGGAGCAGACCCAGTACTACTTCCTGTCCGGCTTTACCGCAAAGCTGGCCGGCACCGAGCGCGGCATCACCGAGCCCACCCCCACCTTCTCTGCCTGCTTCGGTCAGGCCTTCCTGGAGCTGCACCCCACCAAGTACGCTGAGGAGCTGGTCAAGAAGATGCAGAAGAGCGGCGCCAAGGCTTATCTGGTCAACACCGGCTGGAACGGCACCGGCAAGCGCATCTCCATCAAGGATACCCGCGGCATCATCGACGCCATCCTGAGCGGTGCCATCAACGAGGCTCCCACCAAGAAGATCCCCTACTTCGACTTTGAGGTCCCCACCGCTCTGCCCGGTGTTGACCCCGCCATCCTCGACCCCCGCGACACCTACGCAGATGCCGCTCAGTGGGAAGAGAAGGCCAAGGATCTGGCTGGCCGCTTCATCAAGAACTTCGCAAAGTACGAGGGCAACGAGCACGGCAAGGCTCTGGTCTCCGCCGGCCCCCAGCTGTAAGCTGATAGCATCTCTTACATAAGGCCATAAGATCAAGACCCATCCGATCTCCCGCAAAAAGGAAGTCGGATGGGTCTTTCTTGTGATCCATCTCGTTTTATAGCACTCTGCGGAGGATACTGCACATGAAAAAAGCAACGGTCAACGACTACTTCCGACACCACTGGGTGAAGCTCATGCTCTTCGCGCTCTTTACAGCGGCGGTATCCTTTTTCGCGCCGTTGAAAAACTTTCAGCTCAAGTGGCTTATCGACTCCAAGAGCAAGCAGGAGGCACTGGGCTATATGGGGCTGGTGTTCCTCATCACCTTCACCAGCTGGTTTTTCGAACGGCTGAGCCGCCGCTCCTTTACAAAACTCGCCTGCGGCGCCGTGGAGCAGGTACGGGGGCAGGTCATGGAGCGGGTGCTGCGCCGCCCGGTGTCCCAATATCAGCGGGAGGGCGACGCAGCCTATCTCTCCCTGTTGACTACCGACCTGCGCACCCTCTACGACGACTATTATATGTCCCTCTTCAACATCGCGTTCTGGGGCGGCATCATGCTCTGTGCGCTGGGGATGTACCTTTACATCAGCCCGGTGATGCTGGCGGCCATCCTGCTTGTGACCGTGCCGCCGCTGGTCCTGCCCCGGAAGATGAATGAGCGGCTCAAAGCCTCCCGAGACGCTTTTTCGCTCCAGATGGCGGGCTACACCCAGCAGCTCAAGGAGCTTCTGGGCGGGTTCGAGGTCATCCGGGGCTTTCTGCGGGAGGACGCCTATGCCGCCCGCCACCGAGATGCTGCCCGGCAGGCCCGCGACAGCGAGCAGGCCTACCAGCAGAACCTCAACGCCATGGTGGTCAACACCTCTCTCATCAGCAACCTCATCTTTCCCATCGTCATGCTGGTGGGCCTTTTTCTCGCTTTCGACGGGCGGCTGACGATGGGCACCGTCTCCACCGCCGCCAGCATGGCGAACTTCGTCATCACGCCCTGTAATCAGATCGCCCAGTGCTGGGCCAAGGTCAGATCCTCGAAGGGAATCCGTCAGCGGCTGGAAGCAGCCATGTCCGGCCCGGAAAAAGTCTCTGCGGGCCGGGCCATCGGTAAACTCGAGCACATCGAGTGCAAGGACACCGGCTTTTCCTACCCCGGGGCCGCTGCACCGGTGCTGCGCGGCGTCCGGCTGACGGTCTCCGGGCAGGAAAAAGCCGTCCTCGTGGGCGAAAGCGGCTGCGGCAAGTCTACACTGGCAAAGCTGCTGTTCCAGTACTACCCAGACTATACCGGCAGCATCCTCTTCAACGGCCAGCAGCTGCGGGACATCGACCGTCAGAGCCTCTACCAGCGGGTAGGTTACATTGCCCAGACAACCTATCTCTTCAATGACACCCTCCGCAGCAACATCTGCCTCGGCGCGGACTTCCCCGAGGCTCAGCTTTTCCACGCCATCGGGATGGCGGGCCTCACCGACTGGGTGAGCACCCTGCCCGACGGCCTCGACACCCTCATCAGCGAGAACGGCAAGAATCTCTCGGGCGGGCAGCGCCAGCGCATCGGCATCGCACGGCTGGCGCTTCGCCGGTACGACCTCATCATCGCCGACGAGATCACCGCCAGCCTCGACCCCGACACCAGCGGACAGATCATGGAAAATCTGCTCGCTCTCCCCTGCATGGTGGTGGCCATCACCCACGACGTCTCGGGGGCGTTCATGAAGCAGTTTGACAAGGTCTACCGGGTGAAGCACGGAAGCGTCACACAAGCATAAAAGGAGGGCCTGTGCCGGGTTTCAGCACAGGCCCTCCTCTTGTTTTTACCGGTTATTTTGCCGCATCAAACTCGGCAAGGATGTCGGCCTCCGGGGCCGGGGTCACGAGGCTGACCACCACGCAGACGGCCAGCGAGACGAGGAAGGCGGGCAGCAGCTCATAGATGCCGAAGACGCCGCCCAGCGGGCTGACGAGGTACTTCCAGACGAAGACCATCAGGCCGCCGGAGAGCATACCGGCCAGAGCGCCCTGCCAGTTGCAGCGCTTCCAGAACAGGGCGCAGAGGACGACAGCGCCGAAAGCGCCGCCGAAGCCGGCCCATGCAAAGCTGACGATGCCGAAGACGCTGGAATCCGGGTCGCGGGCCAGCACCACGCCCACCACGCTGACGCAGATGATGGTCAGGCGGGCTGCGAAGAGGCTCTGCTTCTCGCTCAGCTTGAGGTGGCCGAACTCCTGCAAAATGTTCTGGGACACGCTGGACGCAGCGGCCAGCATCTGGCTGTCCGCCGTGGACATGGTGGCCGCCAAGATGCCTGCAAGGATGAGTCCGGCCAGAACTGCCGCCAGCACACCGTGCTGACTGATGAGGCTGGCGATGCGGACGATGAGGGTCTCACTGGACGAGCCGCTGAGGAATTCCAGCGCACCGGCCCTGGTCATGCCGAGGCCCACCATACCGATGACGATGGACGCCGCCATGGCGATGACCACCCAGACGGTGGCAATGCGGCGGCTGAGCACCAGCTTCTTCTCGTCCTCGATGGCCATGAAGCGGAGCAGGATGTGGGGCATACCGAAGTAGCCGAGACCCCACGCCATGGTGGAGACGATGTCCAGCAGGCTGTAGGACGTGGCCCCGCCGGTCACGGCGTCGTGGCTGGCCGTCATGGTCAGGTAGCCGGAAAGGCTCTGGGCATTCTCCACCACAGCACCCCAGCCGCCTGCCACAGCGATGCCGTAGCCCAGCACCGCGATGAGGGCCAGCGACATGACCACCGACTGGATGAGGTCGGTGGTGGTGACGGCGCGGAAGCCGCCGAGGATGGTATAGCCCACGATGACGAGGGCCGACACCAGCATTGCCGCCATGTAATCTACGCCGAAGAGGCTGTGGAACAGTTTGCCGCAGGCCGCAAAGCCCGAGGCCGTATACGGCACGAAAAAGACGATGATGATGACTGCGCCCAGAGCGTTCAGCAGGTTGCGCTGGTCATGAAAGCGAAGCGACAGGAACTGCGGTACCGTGATGGCGTCGAGGTTGGCCGAATAGCGGCGGAGCCGCCGGGCCACGATGAGCCAGTTGAGCCAGGTACCCAGCGCAAGGCCGATGGCTGTCCAGCCCGGCGAGGCGATGCCTGTCAGGTAGGCCAGACCCGGCATACCCATCAGCAGCCAGCTGGACATATCGCTGGCCTCGGCACTCATGGCCGTGACCAGCGGCCCCATCTTCCGACCGCCAAGGTAGAAGTCGGTGCTGTCGTTGTTGGTCTTGCTGTAGGCGAAACCCACCAGCAGCATAGCCACAAGATAGACGACGATCGTGACGACGATACAGATCTCACTCATATACGTTCCCCCTTTGGTGCTTTTTTCCTCTATGATAAAAGCACGGCCTGATTTTACCACAGTAAAGCGTCAAAGTGCAAGACCCTTGGGCAGATTCTTCCCCTATGACCGAAATTTCGTCCTTTGCAGCGTCCAAAACCGCTCAATATGCCAACAGGCCGTCCTCCAGAGGAGGACGGCCTGTTGGTTCGGATGAAGAAAATGATGAAAACAAAGAAGATGACAGATTATTTTGCGGCTTCGCCTTCGGGGAAGATGATCTTGTTCACGAAGAAGAAGATGATCATCGAGATGCCGCCGTTGAGCACCGTGGTGCCGATGTTGTAGATGAAATCAGGCACCAGCAGACCGGCCACAGCCACCCAGATGCAGTTGATGGAGTTGACGATGCAGGTGATGAGGCAGAAAGCCAGCAGATACCAGCCGATCTGCTTGGCGAGGTTGCCCTTGCTGCGGAAGACGAGGCTGCGCTGGATGGGGAAATTGATGCACTCGCCGATGACCATGGCCACCATGTAGGCGCAGAAGTAGGGCAGGCCGCCGTGGGCCGCGTCATAGCCGAGGATGTTCCACTTGAAGGTCTCGCCGAACAGGGTGATGTCGATGCCCGGCCAGCCGAAGTCCACCACCGGCAGACTTGCAAACGCCTTGGGCAGGAACTGCAGAAGCAGGTATTTGAACACGGTGATGAGGTTGGACACGATGACGAACAGTCCGCCCTCCCGCACCCATTTGGCCGCGGCCGGATGCTTTGCGGCAAAGTTATTCCAGAAATTCATGGCCTTATTCCTTTCAGCTGTTTTTGAGCCTGTTTTCCATCTGGCTGTTCAGGATGAGATTCTTGACGAACTCATAGATGACCCGAAGGATGCCCACGAGCCAGAAGCCTTTCAGCTCCCAGACGAGGCCGTCCACCATGCCCATGCTCACCATGCCGTTGGTCATCTTGGCCAGCGCGCGCAGCGGCATATTATACTGGAACACGGTGTTCAGGTCGGGGGTGCCTTTTGCAAAGCTGCTGTCCAGACGGCAGCGCAGCACCTTCTGTGCCACCCAGCCCAGCGGACTGCGGCCATGGTCCATCTCGCCCAGCGTCATGTTCCGGTCGATGCGGACGACATCCTCCGGGATCGGATGGCCCAGCAGAGCCTCGAACTCGGCGTCGGTCACATAGGTGATCTGGCCGGAGACGTAGTGGAGCAGGTCGAGACCCTCGTAGGGGTCGGGAGCGTTGGTCCCCTTGACGGAGACTTCCGCCGTCAGGCGGATGTCTGCGCTGGATGCACCCACGCGGAGCTGATAGCTTCCGCCTTCGACTTCCCAGCGGTCAGTCTTGACGTTCCAGTAGCGGAACGCCTTGTCGTCCAGAGCGATGCTCACCGTCCTGCTCTCGCCGGGGGCGAGGAAGACCTTTGCAAAGCCCTTCAGCTCCTGCGCCGGGCGGAAGACTTTGGCGTCCTGCTTTGCGACGTAGAGCTGGACGATCTCGGCACCGGCACAGCTGCCGGTGTTGGTGACGGTGAGGGTCACGCCCTTCTCGTCTGCCTTCAGATCACTGTACTCGAAGGTGGTGTAGCTCAGGCCGTAGCCGAAGGGGAACGCCACCGGCACACCGGCGGTCTGATAGTACCGGTAGCCCACATACAGGCCCTCGCGGTACTCCACGTTCCGGCCCTCGCCGCCGAAGTTCGCCTTGGCGGGGGTATCGTCGTGAGCCTGCGCCCAGGTCTGGGACAGCTTGCCGCAGGGGCAGAGCTTGCCGGTGAGGATGTCTGCGGCTGCGCCTGCGCCTGCCTGTCCGCCCAGTGCGCCGTAGACCAGCGCCCTGCACTGGCCGGCCCACGGCGTCTCCACCGGCGCACCGGCGCTCAGCAGAACGACGACGTTCGGGTTGACGGCAGCCACAGCGGCCAGAAGCTGCTGCTGGTTCTCGGCCAGCTTCATGTCAGAGCGGTCAAGACCTTCGCTCTCCCGCAGCTCATCGAGGCCGAGGCAGAGCAGAACGGTGTCAGCCTTCTTTGCGAGGGCCACAGCCTCTTCCAGCTTCTCGGCGTCCGCTGCACCCTGACGCTCGAAACCGGAGGCATAGCCCACGAAGGTGATGCCGCTGTCGTCGGCCTTGATGCTGTCCAGCAGGGTGTCCACCTGCAGGGCGTTGACGGCGCTGGAGCCTGCGCCCTGATAGCGGGGCGTCTCGGCAAAGTCGCCGATGACGGCCAGCTTCTCATTGGGCTTGAGCGGCAGGATGCCGCCCTCGTTCCTGAGCAGGACGATGCTCTCTGCGGCCGCGCGGCGGGCAAGCTTATGGTGCGCGTCGGCGTCGAAGGTGCGGGGCGCTTTTTCCACCGCAGCGTGGGTGGAGAGCACCAGTTCCAGCATCTCGTCGAGACGGGCGTCCACGTCGGCCTCGGAAATTTTTCCGTCCTGTACGGCCTTCATCAGCTCCCGGATGGAGTCGCCGCCGGGGCAGGGCATTTCGAGGGTGGAGCCGTTCTTCACGCCGAGGGCGTGGTCATTGGAGCCGCCCCAGTCGGTGACGACGGCCCCGTCGAAGCCCCAGTCCTTCCGCAGAATGTCCTGCAGCAGGTGGGCATTCTCGTTGGCGTAGGTGCCGTTGATGAGGTTGTAGGAGGTCATGATGGTCTTGGGCTTTGCCTCTTTCACCACGATCTCGAAGCCGGTCAGATACAGCTCCCGCAGGGTGCGCTCATCGAGCACCGAGTCGCTGGCCATGCGGCGCAACTCCTGACTGTTGACCGCAAAGTGTTTGGGGCAGGCAGAGATGCCGTTTTTCTGGATGCCGCGCACATAGGCGGCGGCCATCCTGCCCGCGAGGATGGGATCTTCCGAGAAATACTCGAAGTCACGGCCGCAGAGGGGGCTGCGCTGGATATTCAGGCCGGGGCCGAGCAGGACAGCTACTTCCTGTGCGGCGGCTTCCTCGCCCAGTGCCTCGCCCACGGCTTCGCCCAGCTTCTCATCCCAGCTGCACGCAGTGGCGGAAGAGGTCGGAAAGCAGGTTGCCGGAACGCTGGGGTTGAGGCCCAGATGGTCGGCGGCGCCGGCCTGCTTGCGGACACCGTTGGGGCCGTCCGAAAGGGTGATAGCCGGGATGCCCTTGCCCGGCAGAGCGCGGGTGGTAAAGACAGTCTCGCCCGAGAGCAGAGCGCATTTTTGCTCTAAGTTCAGTTTCTGGATGATGTCAGCGTGTTTCATGGATCGCTCCTGATAAAAAAGAAGAGGTGGCGGGCGCTCTGCCCGCCGCCCCTTTCGGTTTTGTGTTACTCAGACGGTTTTGATGTTGTCCTCTTTCTTTTTGCGGAAGCGGAAGATGGTCAGGATGACCAGGACCGCAATCAGACCGCCGCAGACGCCATCCACCGCGTAGATGACCTTCTGGTAAGGCTCGACCTTTGCCAGATAACGGCTGCCCGGCATACCGCCGTTCATTGCCTTGGAGTTTGCAATAGTATACAGGATGTTGTGGACTGCCTCACGGCCATAGTGATAATCCGAAACATCATTCTTGTTGAAGGTATAGCGTGCGCCGGTGGGCAGGTTGGTCAGCTTGCCATCAGCACCCGCCTGGATCATCTGGCCAGCATCCATAAAGACACCGGTGTTTGCATTATCGGTGATGATAAAGCCGTGGAAGCCCCACTCGTTGCGCAGCAGGCCGGTGATCATGTTGTAGTTGCCGCCGGCCCAGGTATAGCCAACGCGGTTGAAGGAGGTCATGATGCCGGTGACGGACGGGATCTCGGTGGTGGCATTGCTGTAAGTGCCGTCGCCGTTGTCCTTTGCATAGTTCATCTCGACCTTATCAGACTTGACGCACATCTCAAAGGGCTTGAGGTAGATCTCGCGGGCCGCCTGCTCGTTCAGGAAGGTCGCAATGCTGTACTGGCCTTCACGGTCGCCGCGGTGGTCCTCCTGATCGTTGATGGCGTAGTGTTTGACAAAGACATACATACCGCGGGAGGCGACACCCTCACACTCGAGGGAAGCAATGTGACCGCCGATGAACGGATCCTCGGAGTAATACTCGCTGTTGCGGCCGGAGAATGCAGTGCGGTGCATGTTGACTGCCGGTGCATACCAGCCATCGACATCCAGATAGTAGGACTCGTCGCCAATGTTCTCGCCGTAGTGAGTGGCCAGATCATCGTTGTAGGTCTGTGCCAGAACGATCACGCCGCAGTGGGTGATGTTGCCCTTGAAGTAGAAGTTGCCGCTTGCATCAACGCCATAGTTGACCAGGCCGGTGGCAGCGTCGCGATCGGTCGTGGAGGGCTTATCCACCGACTTGATGGCAGCCGTGCCATAGCCGGACTGCGTGATCAGGGTCTGATAATCGCTGGGGGTCAGCTGGTCGAGCAGTTCATCCCACTTTTCATCATCGTAATCCAGACCGCGCATATCGATCAGACCCAGACCGTTGTCCTTACCGTAAACGATCTCATCGGTCAGGGCGGAGAAGTCGGTGGGGTTCAGGGAATCAAAAGAATCCAGCTTTGCAAGATCCTCCTTGCTGATCGTCTTGCGGTAGGTATAGGATGCAGCCTTGCCGCCGACATCGGTACCATTGATGGGGTTGCCCCAGGTGCTGATCTGGTCGCTGACTTCGCCGTCAACGGTCGGCCAGGTGCCAGTCCAGTCGTTGCGGGACAGATACTGGAAGCCGCCGTTTGCCTGATCCAGCTGGTTGGTGACCTCCACGCCGGTGGTGGTGTCGTTCTTATAGGTCGTGGTATCCACGGTGCCGTTGGCCGGGGTATAGGTCGCCACAAACTCAGTGTTGCCATCGGCGGTCATGCCGTCTTCCACGGTCTTGCCCTTGACAGCAAGGATGTTGTTGACGGCATCGTGTGCGTTTTTGGCTGCGGTGATGTAGTAGTCACCGGCATCCAGAATGTAGGTCTTGGCGTTGGTGTAGTCGTAGGACTTCAGCTGTTCCTGATCGAAGGTGACCGTAACGGTCTCGCTTGCACCGGGAGCCAGCTCCGAGGTCTTGGCGTAACCAACCAGTTCAACCGCAGCCTTTTCCACCTTGTTGGTCTTGTCATAATCGGTGTAGGGGCTCTGTGCATACACTTCCACAACGTCCTTGCCGGCAACAGAACCGGTGTTGGTCACCTTGACCGTGACGGTGCAGGTGTCGCCATCCCAGCTGGTGTTGTAGTCGGACCAATCAAAGGTGGTGTAGGACAGGCCGTAGCCGAAGGGATACATCACAGCGTCATCGTAGTTGTAATCGCCTGCGTTGCCCTGACCGAGGACCTTGTCCTCGTAACGGGTCTCGTAATAGCGGTAGCCAACATAGATGCCCTCTTTGTAGCTGACGTAGTTGTACTTGGTCAGGTTGCCATTCTCGTCATAGTAGGCAAAGTCGCCGAAGTTCTGCGCCGCCGGGCTGTTCATGGCATCCACTTCATAGGTATCCACGGTGCGGCCGGAGGGATTCACCTTGCCGGAGAAGATCTCGGCCAGAGAGCACAGGCCGTAGTCGCCCATGGCAGGAGCCGAGATGACCGTGTGGATGCTGGGATAATCCTCCACCCAGCTCAGATCGACCGCTGCACTGGAGTTGAGCAGCAGCACGACATCGTCAAAGTTGTCGTTCAGGTACTGGAGGATCTCCAGTTCCACGGAATCCGGCTCGAGGTAGGTCTTGGTCTTGTCCTCTTCCACATCGGTGTGGTTGTACATGGAGCGCGGCATATCGCGGCCTTCGCCCGCCACACGGCTGAACACAAAGACCGGCACCGTGCCCTGCATGGAATCGGTCAGGCCCGGCTCCGCCTGCATGACGGACAGCGGGCACTCGTTGATGGAGAAGTCCTCGTCATCACCGTAAGAGACCGAGCCGACACCCAGACCATAATCCTTGCCGTTGCCTTCGGAATAGAATTTCCAGAGGTCCTCGTTGACACCGAACCCGGCATCTTCAAAGGCCGTTTTCATATCGACTTTGTTGCCGCCGATGTAGCTGACAGCAGAATGGCTGACAAAGCTAAAGGTCGTATCCGTGCTGTACGGCATCTTTCCGGCATCGTTTTTCAGCAATACAATGCCTTCGGCGGCGATCTTCTTATTCAGAGCGATCTCATCCTCAACCAGCGCCTCCTCTGTGTCAAAGCCGGGCTTGCTGTATTCCATATTGATGCCTTCGGTCTTTGCCTTGCTGTTATTGATGCCTCCACTCTTCAGGCCCAAAATGCTCTGCACGCTGCTGGCATTGGGCGGGATCAGCACATTGGCCGCAACCATACCGCCCGCCAATGCGACACATAACACACCCGAAACGGCAGTTTTGATGATCTTGACCATCATCTTACTGTCCTTCTTTTTCTGTGCCATAACTGTTAGCTCCTTCTCTTTTGGGTACACGACCCGGTTCATAGCTGTTCTCCGGAGTGCGTCCACTCCTTTGCTTGATGTCATTTTATCATATAAACTGCAAAACGAACCGTTCTCCGCGCAATCTGTCATTTTGGAGGCGTATTTTGCAGAAGTTTCAATTTGATTTCAAATTTTATTGTGCTAATCCACAATTTCGAGCGCAGTTTTATTGTGCATCATGCCAAAAGCAAAAACTCCCCCAGCCGCTGACGCGGCAGCCCCCTCAAAGAGGTGGCCCTTGGCAAAGAGGAC
>ENA-UERY01000611-UERY01000611.1-human-gut-metagenome-genome-assembly--contig:-NODE-611-length-28868-cov-10.532875_pt1 | contig 28868 bp, 44 predicted proteins | sample MGYA00242989_ERZ507990 | MGnify/ENA primary metagenome ERZ507990 (study PRJEB26167, sample SAMN06115529) | human gut metagenome | host: Homo sapiens | place: China:Fujian | collected 2015-08-26...
GTATATGATACTTGCGGCTATTATGGCAGGCTTTATCGTTGCGTTTGTTGCAATGTTTGGCTGGGAGAAGTTATCCGATTTATGGAAGCGTTTCGGCAAGGATGTGAAGTAAATGCTTGATATTAATAAGCAGGCTATGAAGTATTCACTTCAAGGACAGACTGTTACTATCTATGAAAGAGATGATGAGGGCAATATCCTCTATGAAGGATACACCGACACAGAAGGTAATTTTATCCCCTATCTTGATGATGAGGGAAATAAGATACCTAAAGTCCTTGAAGAAAAAACAGGTTTTTCAGAGCCAGTTGATTTTAAAGCTAACATATCATTCAGCGGTGGAGAAGCACAGAGCAAAGAATACGGCTTTGATACCGCTGATTTTGACGCTATTTTACTGACAGATAGGAATATGTTGCCTGTTCAAAAAGGCGACCTTATCTGGCTTGATAGCAAGCCTACATACACATCTGACAGCCTTGTTGATAAAACATCGGCGGATTTCACGATTGTAGGCATTAAACCGGCATTGTGTTCAACTAAGTATATGCTTAAAGCGGTTGTAAAGTAGGTGCATTATGGCAAGACATACAATTAATATATCCCTGTCAGAAAAGTCCGTAAATGAAGCTATCAGACAGCTACAACAGTATAAGAACTGGCTTATCAAAAAAACTTCACAGCTTGTCAAAGAACTTGCAGAAGTTGGAATACCTGTCATTGATGAAAATATGGCAAAAGCAAGTTATACATATGATGAGAAAGGTGTTCGCAGCGGTTCAGATACAAGCCATCACAGTTATGTTGAAATAAAATCCATAAGAGAATATGTTGAAGCAAAATTAATTGTAGAAGGCAAAGAACTTATGTTTATAGAGTTTGGAGCTGGCGTATTTTACAATGGAGCGGCCGGAAGTAGTCCACATGACAAAGGAGCTGTTAATGGTATGGTTATAGGCTCATACGGTGAACATCACGGCGTGCAAAAAGTGTGGGGTTACTATGATGATAATGGCGACTTGGTACTTACACACGGCGTTGAGGCACAAATGCCTGTTTATAAGGCTGATATGGAAATAATACAGAAGTACATTGAGGTAGCAAGGAGGGTGTTTAGCTAATGGCGAATGCAAACGATTGGGCGATAGACCTTGAAAACACAGTCACAGCACTTGTCAAGGCTAAAACCCTAACACAATTAAAGAAAGCGTACCCGAAGATAGTTATAACAAACGAGGGAGAAAACAGCGGTCAAGCGGTGTTCCCAACAGTATACATTCATCTGCTATCACCAGTAGAACAAGGACAAACGCTTGACGGACAGACAATTAACGCATTGTTAGCAACATTTCAAGTAGATGTTACGACTAACACAAGCAAGTCTGACTGTCGCAAGGTCACGGCAACGGTTATGAATGTTTTTAAAGAAATGAGATTTCAAGGCAATGCAATGCCAGAATTTTCAATCAGCAATAAAGTACATAAGAGTACCGCTAGATTCAGACGAATGATAGCGGCAAATGACAGATTAATGTAACGAAGAGCAGAAATGCTCTTATTTTTTTGCAAATTTTTAGGAGGTAAACAAGGCAATGGCAAGTACAAGTTATAAAGCTAGGGTCATCTACAAGGAGCATAGCGAAGATGGTTTTGCAGGCTCATACAAGTTAATGGTTGCGGCTAAGTCGATTTCAGCACCAGTATCAGCACCTAACACAGTTGAAAGTACAACATTTGAAGATGATTCACAGACATTCTTAATGGGTATCAAAACATCTGACGCTAAGACTTACACAGGAAACCTTGAAAAGGCTTATTTGCAGGACTTAATCAAAGCAGAGGGTAAGCAGTTAGATATTATTCAGTTATATGGTTCTGACGGATTAGGTGCGGTTGCTAAGTACGCATTTGTGGGGCAGGTAACAGCAACACCTAATGATGTTTCTGGTACTGATTCGGTACTTGAAATGACAGTAACAGCAGTTCCTAACACTTCACCTATCGAATGCACAGACAAGCTTCAAGTTGTCGAGGGTGCTGGTGGCACATTTACAGTAACAAAGGTGGGGGAATAATAAGCCAATCGACTAAATCAAAGGCTGTGTCGATTGGTGGTACAAACGCCAAAACAGCCGAATACACATCATATCTTGATGATGTAACAGAATAATCAATTTAAAAGGTAGGTGCGGTGTAAAATCCGCACCTTTCCCTATATGGACGATAGGGTGGGAAAGGGTAAAAATTATGATGAATATTAATGTAAATGGAAAAGAATACAAAGTTGAGTTCTCTTTTGGTGCGGCAGAGTGTAAAGAGATAGTACAGAAGATGTTTGCCGTTGTTAATGGTTCTTACTTACTTGCGCAAACGAATAAGAGTGTTGCACAGGCTTCCTTTGATGGATTAGCAAATATGACAGCAGATGTGCCGGAGATTTGCATTTTAGCCATTTATGCAGGTTGTATTGACAATAACCCTGTAACTATGGATGAAGCAAAGGAACTTACTAGAGCATATATTACAGAGAAGAGAAAGACAGATAAGAGTTACGGATATAGAACATTGTTTGAAGAAATAAAGAAAGCGATGGAAGATGATGGTTTTTTCGAGTTGAGCGGAATAACGGCAACGCTAGAGGAAATGGCGAACAATGTAGAAGAGATGGAAAAGGAGCAGAAGAAGCCGACAGTAGTACCACAAGACCACAAGAAAAAGCAGACTTCCACAAAATAATTTGGGAAGAATACTTTGTTTTAGCCAGTTCACTAGGCGTTAGTTATTCGGACTTTTTAAAAATGACACCTACAAAATTATTACTATACGCAAAAGGTAAAAAAATTGATAGACAAAATCGAGACGCAGAAATGTATAACTGGTTTTTAGTTTATGCAATTCCGGCTATTTCTTGCGGAATAGGTGCAGCATTTAATAAAGATGTACACATTGAATATCCTAAACAAGCTGTTTTATCAGAAAAAACAGAAGAAAGTGAAGAAGATACATACGATAAGGAGTTACAGTTGATGTTACTCAATGAGCAAAAATGGGCGGTACAGACTGAAAAGAGAGGACTACCGCCAACAATCCTATAAAAGGAGGCTAAGGCGTGGAATTAGATTCATTAGAAGTCAAAATTACCGGTACTGCCACTAAAGCTATCAATTCTGTTGATAAACTGATAAATCAGCTTACAAGGCTGTCAACATCACTTGCAACTGTTAATGGCTCATCATTAAGCAACCTTGCAAACGGCGTTAGTCAGTTAGGTTCTGCTATGCAGAATATGAACGCAGGAACAGCAGATTTTACAAGACTTGCCAAGAATATTACAAAGATAGGTTCTGTTGATTCAGCCGCACTTGCTAACACAGCTACATCACTTGAAGCCGTTACGAAAGCGGTTGCAAGCATATCAGCCATACCACAGAACGCAACACAGGTTACAGAATTTGCAAAATCATTAGGCAAGCTAGGCAGTAAAAGTATTGAAAATGCCACAGTGAATATCCCTAAACTGGGTAATGCGCTGAATGGCTTAATGACCACATTATCAAGAGCACCTAATGTAAGTAGTAATGTCATTGCTATGACTAACGCATTGGCTAATCTTGCTAGTCAAGGTAGCAAGGTGGGTACTTCTTCAAACTCACTTCAAAAGTCGCTGTATGGCGTTTCTGCAAGTGCTAGAACAGCAACTAGAAGTAGTTGGAACTTGGCAAGTGCAATAGGTAAGTTTTATGCTACTTATTTTATGGTAATTCGTGGCAGTAAGAAACTTGTAGAAGCTATTAAATCAACGACAGATTACATCGAAGCATTCAACTATCAAGCGGTTGCGTTTGGCAAGATTGGTTCAGAATGGGATAAGGATTACGAAAAGTACGGATATGATAACGCTACGGCATACGCAGAAAGCTTTCAGAACAGAGTAAATGATACTCTTGGAAAGTTATCTGGATTGAAAGTTAATGTTCAAGGTGGCTTGCTTGAAGAAAGTGGAGCAAAAAACTTAGGACTTAACATACAAGAGATAACGCAGTATGCTTCACAGTTAGCTTCTGTTACTAATTCGTTAGGACAGACTGGTGAAGCAACAACAGCAATAACAAAGTCAATGACAATGCTTGCAGGCGATATAAGCTCACTTTTTAATGTGGACTATAAAACGGTTGCACAGAACTTACAAAGTGGCTTAATCGGTCAATCAAGGGCATTGTACAAATATGGTATTGATATTACTAATGCTACATTGGCAACATACGCTTATAATTTAGGCATTTCTAAATCTGTATCAGAAATGACACAGATGGAAAAACAACAATTAAGAGTATTGGCTATACTAGACCAATCAAAAGTATCGTGGGGGGATTTAGCTAATAGACGGAAGAGAGTTAATGATATAGCTTGTCTTCCAAGTGTTGCATAAGAATGGAAACATCTTATGGCAATCGGGCAAAATCGGTAAAGGCTAAAGTTTTCAACTATGCTAATACCGAGATAACTCAATAGATTACGAACAGGCTATTGAGTATCGTAACGAGTAGGAATTGAATAAATATAATATTCCCAAGAGTGTCCGACACTACTGCATATAGGGCAGTATGAGGTGGAAGTGGCTACCACCAAACCAAACATAATGATGTGGGTGATAATGTACTCTGAACTTATAGGAAACTATAAGAAGTATAGGATAAAGAGCCTATACGATAACAAATTTGACAATCAACTCCCCAAGTAATATGTTACGCCAGTTCAGCAACAATATGAAAGAGGTAGGAATGGTAGCAGGACAGCTATTTATCCCAATTCTTTCAAAGGTTATGCCAATAGTAAACGGAGTAGCTATTGCAATTAAGCGACTTCTAGTGAACCTTGCAAGCCTTATGGGTGTTAAGATTGACTTTGAGAGCTTCGGACAAAGTGGCTATAAAGACACATCAGACGGCTTAGAAGATATTTCAGATGGCTACCAAGATGTAGCTGATTCAGCTAAGAAAGCTACATTATCCCTTATGGGATTTGATGAAATAAATAAATTACAAGATGATACAAGCTCAAGCAAGGGTTCAAGCGGTGGCGGCGGTGGTAGCAGTATTGACTTAACAGATGATATTACTAAGGCAGCAGCTGATTATGAAGCGGCTTGGAATAAAGCATTTGCCAATATGGAAAATTCGGCTATTGCGTGGGCTGATAGGATTGATAAGGCACTTGAGCCTGTTAAAAAGATTTTCCAAGATTTTGCGATTGGCGACTTTAAAATGGCAGGCAAAGATACTTCTGAACTTGTCGCAGGGATATTTAATTGGTTTGCAGACGCTATAGATGATGTTCCCTGGTTTAAAATCGGTCAGAAAATGGGAGACTTCCTTGCAGGCATTAATTGGACTAAGGTATTTAAATCGGCGGCTAAAGTGCTTGTGCAAGGCTTAAAAGCGGCTATTGAGTTGTACTTGGGTATGCTGTCTAAAGCACCTATAGAAACACTTCTTATATCGCTTGTGGCAGTTCCTAAAGTGCTTAAGGCGATAGGTGGTTCGGCAGTTGTAGCTAGTATAGTAAAAACGTACAAGACACTTGATAAATTTGCAACAACAGTAGCGGCGGCAACAGGCGCACTTAATGGAAATAAGGCGGCGGCTTCGGCACTAACATTTATGTACCCAAAGGCAGCTAAAACTGTAACTGATGTTAATAAAACCTTTAATGCCCTTAAAACATCTTTGAATGACAATGGCTTTTTTGCTACATTTAATGAGGGGATTGAAACTATTAGAGGTAAAATGTCAGCATTGCAGAAAGGTGCAATAGGCGTTATAGGTGTATTTGCAGAGTTTTCACTTGTTAAAAGCGGCTTTTATGAGTTGGCGGCAGGGAGTGACAACCTTGTAGCTTCTATTGCTAAAATAGCAGGCGGTGCAGGTGTAGCAACAGCGGCATTAAAACTTATAGGCTTATCAAACCCATTCACAGCATTAATAGTAGGTGCTACTGGCTTAATATCGTCAATAGTGGGTATCTCACAAGCTGTAAAAGAAGCAGAATTTAATAGTATGTTTACAGCATTGCAAAATACTGGAACTGTTACAATGAAAGAATTAGGCGATGTAGCCAAAGACTCTTTTGGGAAAATAACAGATGGTATAACTGAAACCACAGACAAACTAAAAAATATATCAGAAGCAAAAGAAAATCTTGAAGAAACAACAAATAATGTAAATCTTTTAAAAACAGCGGTTGAAGATGGAGCATACACAACTAATGAAAAAATGCCGGAAATTATAGAACAATTCCAAAACTTATTAAGTGAATCTAAAAATGTATTCAATGATGAATATGATGTTATCGTTGGTAATGTTGTAGGCGCTTGGAAAGATATTCTTGAAGCGCAAGGCGTTGCAATTCCAGAGTATGTGGCACAATTAGCAAGTTTACGCGACAAAGGAAATGAATCGTTTACAAGTATGAGTTCAGATCTAGAAACACTTATACAGCAGTTTAATGATGGAAAAATATCAGAAGAAGAGTTCTTAAATGCGGCTACGCCTTTAATAGATAAAATATCTTCTATTAATAGTGACAAGTCGGTTGATAATGCGACACTTGCTATTCAAGGATTTGGCGGCGCATTAGATATATCACAGTATATGACAGAATCCGGACTTGATGTTCAAAGATTTAGTGAGGCTGTAAATGAAGTTGTAACAGCGGCACAAAACGGAAAAGATAACTTATCTACATTGGGAACGGAATCGTCACAAGCTATAACGGATATGAGAGATAGACTTACTGCTTTAGGAATAGATGCAAGTCAATTTGATTGGTCAAGTTTATATGGTGCTAGTGATACGCAAGTACAACAAGGCACAGAGAGAATAGACGCGGCATATATGCAATATGCTAATCAAGTACAGTATAACTTACTCAATCAACTTCCATCAGTAGTTGAAGAAGCAACAAAAGACTATGAAAACCTAAACCCAATAGCTAAAATATTCACAACAAAAGAAAACTATATTAAAAGCGTTATTGAGAAATGGCGTAAAAGCACATTAGACCCAGCACTTGATTCTGTTAAAGATGGCTTTAATCAGTTAGGAATAGACGGAAGCGTGTACGCTGATGAAGCGGCAGACAAGCTCACAACATCACTATTTGATAGTATTAGAGTTTATTCCAATGTTGGTGTTAACAACACAAAGCCTAAACTTAAGGAAGATTGGCAAGAAATGCTTGATTCTGCTTTAAATGAAGCAGGAGAAGCAGTAGACGTAGAGGGCTATGGAAGAAATACAGTAGATGGCTTTGTTAACGGAATTGTTGATAATGTTGATAGAAGCAACAATGCTGTAAGAGATTGGATGGATGAATTAGATAGAAATATTCACGATAGTGCAATGAATTTTGGTTCACCATCAAGGCGTGCGGAAGAATACGGAAGATGGGTTGTTGAGGGCTTTAACAATGGTTTATCTGACAATTTAGGTAGCACGTATAGTACGATTGATGATTACGTTAACAATGTTAAATCCGGCTTTGATGGCATATATGATTCATTATGGGATATAGGCCATTATGCAGGCAGAGGTCTCTATGATGGCTTAGAAAGTATGGAAAACAGTATTTTCAGCGAAGCTAGATACATCGCAGATAACGTATCTGATACAATAAGAGATGCCTTAGACATTCATAGTCCATCAAGAGTTATGAAACAGATAGGTGAATACACGATAGAGGGTTTCAAACAAGGTATGGAGCTCAATTACAAACCTGTTGAGGTTTCTTTAGGCGACTTTACTAGCGATATTATTCAAAGTACAAAAGCGAGTAAATTTAATGCAAATACTAGCATACCTACAATGCCACAGATTAATATGGATAATAGCGCTACAACAGAAACTAATATGTTATTAAGGCAACTAATATACGCTGTTGAAAATGGAAGAACAATAGAAATTGACGGACAAGAGATATTCAGAGTTACACAAAAGCAAGCAAATATGTACACAGCAATGACTGGGTTGCCTGCATATAACATATAATTGAATTTAATACAATGTTGTGATACACTCTAACTATTAAGACAGCAAGGGGGTGTATCACAATGAAAAGGAAAGCGATATGCTTAATTATTTGGGTGTTATTATCTGCGACTTTTATATGGTATCTACAGGATAGTGGTAGAAGAACAGGCGGTAAAATTCAAGATTATTTGGAGTTTTGCACAGAGAAAAATGAAAAAGGTACAGAAACAAGCGCAGAAGTGTCAACACGAAACTTTATAAATGAAGAACTTTATAATATGTCTGAATGGTTTCAGAGAGAAGATTTATCCCTTGGATTCGTTATAGTGATATATGTTAGTGGAACAATGGTATGTTGCTATTTTGGAAATAAAAAGGAAAAGGGAAAGTAATATGAAGATAAACAAAGCAAGAATTAAAGCTCATGCACTTATAACGGCGCAAGAACGTAATATACAAAGTGATATTCAAGATTGGAATAACTCAATATTAATTGTTGATAATATATATGAGGCTATTAATAAAATTGATAGTGACTATGCTAAAATGCTTAATGGGAAAGAATTTGGGCTAGTGTACCCAACGATTAATAATCAATTTGAAGTATACATTAAGTATGACAATGATTTAGTAAATATGATATCAACAACACATCATGAATTAACTCATATTGATGACTTTACTATCATTGGAGAAAAATTCGGGATAAAGAACAAAAGAGAATTGACCGAAAATGATTATATAAGGCTTTGGTCTGAATTCCATGCAACGTACATTTCAATGACGGAAATATTGAAGTACAATGAAAAATATGATTACCCAGCGATTAAAAAAGAAACAGCAGACAAGCTAATTAATTATTACAATAGTTGCGCAGGAAAAATGGTGAAACAGCAAGATGTTTTCGACACTACTGTTAGAAATTATGGAGATTTTTTTGCAATATGTGATTATGGAAAAACGAAAGATAATCCACCACCAGAATATATTAGAGGATTTAATTATTTTGCAGTATACGCCTTTTTAAATCAGCATAAGGATATTTATAAGTTTATTGATGATTACAATACATGGAAAGTGTTAGTTAATAGAACTTTAAGAATAAAAAAGTAAATAGCCAGAACAATAGTTTGGGTTTAACTATCATTCTAACCGAAGAATAAAAGCATAGTATATGGGAACTATGCACAACTAATAATAACAAATAAATAGCAAAATGACAAGGACATTTCACTTAATTGTGAGGTGTCCTTTTTGTGTGCTTAGAAAGTGAGGTTTTACTATGAATTTTATTCAATATGTAAAGCAAGTGTGGAAAGCTAAGCCTATTGGCGGTACTCCATTTAGTCCAGACAGACTTAATCACATGGAAGATGGCATTAAGAATAACAATAGTATGATAAGTGAGCTAAACAACAATTTAACTAATAATATTTGCACTAATTTATTAAACCCAACACTTGAAACTTCCTCTAAGAATGGTATTACTTGCACCAACAATGGGGATGGTACGTACACGTTCACTGGTACTGCAACAGCAGAAACAGATTTTACATTTAGCACTATAAAGTTAAAGTATGGAAAATACAAACTGCTCGATGCACTCGGATACCAACGAACATCTAACAATGCATGGGTTAAAACTCTACACGATGGCGATATTTTTGAAGTTGATGCAGATAAACCAATATTGCAAATACATATGCATTTTGCACAAGGTGCTACAGCAAATAATCTTAATAAAAAACCAATGATAACTACAAATCTTAACGCAACGCATGATGATTTTGTATCCTATACTGGTAACACAGGACGGCTTAATGCAGATGTTGCTTTGCTGAAAAAAAATATGATGACTTATAAAGACATTTCAGATTTTATTAATTCTTATCAAGGGCGAGTTGATATAACATACAAAAAAGCAACACGTAGACAAGATGGACTTGTTCAGCTTCATGTAAGATGTAAACTACTACAGGATCTACCTAATACTCTACAAACATTATTGTCGATTGATAATTCTGATTATTCTCTTTCTTATACAGCTTGTACAATCTGCATAGGGCAAACGCCATCATTAGGATTTTTAAATTATAGTGTAGCAAGTGAAAGAGTTACTATTGATATGGCTGATAATAAAGAACATAAAAAAGGCGAAAGCATAATAATTAACGCAGCGTATTTTGTGAAAATTTAAGAATTGTAATACACTCTCATCTTAATATAAGCACCATCCTTGAAATCTTTATCCGTAGTAGTGATTTGTATTATACCTGAATTGCTATTATCAGGAATACAATAATTAATATTTTGAGAGGTTGACAATCCATTCCAGAAATACTTTATTGTTGTTTAATTAACTTAATGAATAAAAATTCAAAATGGGTATTGAAATAAAATGTTAGCAGTAGGGGCAACTTAAAAATATAAATATATAAAACTAAGGGAACGTATCAGAAAAGGTACGCTCCCTTTTTTGTTACCTATTTTTTAGGCAGAAAGGGGCGATTGAATGATAAGTGCTGTAATTATCGAGGGAGTGACATTCCCAGTAGCATATAATGGCTACACATACAGCAGAAACAAGATATGGTCTAAAAACACAGGAAGAAACGACTACGGAGAAATGGTAGGCACAATCGTAGCTATTAAAGACAAGGTAGAGCTTCAATTACCGCCATTAACAGGTGAACAGGCGTTGTTGCTTGATAATGTGATTAGTGATGAAAATAACCCATTCCCAACAGCACAAGTCCTATTCTTAGGCGGTCAACAAAAAGAAATGACAATATACACAGGAGATGTGACATATCCGTATCTCACAAGGGCAAAGAATGAGGACGGATTAATAGTCGGAGCAAAATTAAGTTTAATTCAGAAATAAGGAGATTAACTATGAAAATAACAGGAAATGAAGTCTTAGCACATTATGAAGCACTTGCAAGTGTAGCACAGCTTAAAATGGGTGGCAAGTTAGCAATTGCCATTATGTCTAACATTAAGGCATTAGAACCGCACTTTAAAGCAGTTGTAGAAACGATAAAAAAGATACGCAAAGAAAATAAAGGGGATAGCAATAAAACAAAATCAGAGCTTGACGAGCTAGGAGAACAGGAAATAGAAGTGCTTGAATACACGAAAGTTAACATAAGTGCATTTGATAGCTGTGAAGCTATTGAGCCAGCACAGATTATTGCACTTAGCTTTATGATTAACGATTAATCAGCAGAAAGGGGCAATCCAATATATGAAAAATATCAATTGGGGTGCGAACTTCAACTTACTGTATGCAAGATATTACAGCAAGTATACAGTTGACGGAAAAGAATATAATCAGACACTTAATGAGTTTAAGTACAACAATATAATCAATCCGAATAATAGTATTTCAATAGGTAACACTTGCAGTAGCGGTGTTACCTTTTCTATTTTTAAGCCACAAATTACACTTGAAAATAAAGACATAACTATTTTTGAGGGTGTTAAGGGTGATAGTGGAATTGAGTATGTACAGATAGGCATATTTACTGTAACTAAAGAAGAGAGCAACGGCGAATACACTAAGTACACAGCTTATGACAAGATGTACAAAGCTGAAAAAGGTTATTTTTCTGAATTAACTTATCCTAGTACGGATAAGGCTATTTTAGAGGAAATCTGTACAAAGCTAAGCATACAGTTAGCAACTAGCATAACAAACACGCATACAATTACAGATAAGCCGCAAGGTTATACAATGCGTGAAATGATAGGCTATATGGCTACGTTGCAAGGCGGCAATGCGGCTATTAATTCTGACGGAAACCTTGAAATTAAATGGTACAAGGATAGCGGCTACGTGCTTGACGGACATCAATACTATCAGCAAGGGGTTACTTTTACTACTAGCAAGGATTTTACGATAAGAAAGCTGACTTGTAATAATACAAAGTCCGGCGATAAGGAAACTAGCACAATTACTAGCGGTAGCGGTGCAACAGGACTTAGCTTTGCTAACCCATTTATGACACAAGCAATCCTTGATGAAGTCTACAAAAAGATAGGCGGTTTTCAGTTTAGACCGCTTACAGTCAAGTTTGTCGGCGACTGGCGGCTTGAAGTAGGAGATATTATAACTGTTAATAAGGGTGGCATTGATTACAAAGTGCCTATAATGCAGATAACCCACGAATGTGACGGTGGTTTGATGGATACAGTTGCATCTATCGGACAATCCGATACAGAAAACAGCAACATCGCTAGCGGTCCGATAACAAAGCAAATGGAACGATACTACGCTGATTTAGTCTTAATCAATAAGGCAGTTATTGAAAATGCTGATATAACTAATGCTAATATTGAGAATTTAAAGGCACATCAAGCGTATATAGACCAGTTAAAGGCTAATAAGATTGAAACTATCACAGCAGATATTGTTAATTTGACAGCAAGTAAAGCTACGATTAATGAGGCTAATATTGCTAAGTTGCAAGCAGATTATGCACATGTAGGTGTGTTAAATGCAGATGTAGCAGACATTAAGACCTTAATGTTTGGTTCGGCGACAGGCAAGAGCTTAACAACAGAATTTGCTAATGCAGTTGTAAGTGTTATCGGCAATGCACAGATTAAAGATGCTATGATTGACAGCATAGCTGCGAGCAAGATTACAGCACTTGACCTTAATACAACTAAGTTTAAGGTTCATAGTGAAAATGGAATGTCTTATTGGCAAGACAATACAATTATCATCAAAGATACTGACAGAATAAGAGTTCAAATAGGTAAAGACGCTAATTCAGACTACAATATGTATGTCTGGGATAAGGCTGGAAATCTTATGTTTGATGCCTTGGGACTTACTGAAAAAGGTGTTACAAGAAAAGTTGTTCGTGATGATATTGTTCAAGATAATGCTAATATCAATGCAAGCAAGTTAGATATTGAAACGCTATTCAATGTTATCAATAACGATAGCACCCATACACTTAAGAGTAACAAGATATATCTTGATAACGAAAAGCAGACACTTAATGTTGTTATGCAAGCTATAACAAGTGGCGCTGGCAAGGATTACACGCAATGGGGCGGTATGATGAAAGTTGCTAGTGATTTTATCACTAATAAATTATGGTGGACTGAAAATGTTGACAATGAAAGCATTAAGACTAAGTTTTCTACTGTTAATCAGAAGCTAGATAGCTACGAAATTACGTTATCTGACTTATACCAACAAACGAATGATAATTTTATGGTATATACAGTAACAGAAACACCTACAAAAGATAATTATCCAGCTGTTGATTGGTTTATACCCATTTATCCATCAGACGATTTATTTCCAGATGATAATCTTACTTGGACTTACAGCAATGATGAATATGCTAAACATCACGGAGCAATAGCGTACAATGAAACAGCTCAAAAAACTTGGCGTTGGACTAAAGATGATAATGGCGATTGGTTTTGGAAAGAAGTGTCTAACACACAATTAGCTTATATGCTTAATCAAAACGCTAGTCTTAAGATTAATCTCAATAAAATCTCAACGGCATTGTCGCAGACACAAAAGAATATAGCTGATAATTACAGTACAACAACACAGATGAATAATGCTATTACACAAGCTATCACAGCGGAAAGTAACAGCATTAAGTTAGAAGTATCTGGCACTTATGCAACTAAGAAAAACCTTGAAAGCTACGCAACTAATGACAGTCTTAAAAGCTATGCTACAAAAGCAAGCCTTGAAGCATACATCAAGAAAGACCCAGCAACAGGTGAGCTTAAGAGTGCTATAGAAGCTATCGCAGATACTATCAATATAACTGCAAGAGGTGGGCTTAATTTAAGTGGCAACAGGTTTACGTTAAACAGCACGAATACTAGCATTACAGCTGATGGAACTATAACAAGTAATAATATAATTGCGAATCATGGGAAGATTGCGCAGTGGAATATAGCTGATAATTCTATTAATTCTACTACGTCAGATAGCAAGTATTGGGTAGGAATGACAACTCCATCAAAAGGAACGGACTGGGTATTCGCTACATTAACAAATGAAGGAAGTTCAATATCAGAAAACTGGAAAGAAAAATGGTATGTTCGAGCAGATGGATTAATGTATGCAAGCAATGCTATTATAACTGGAACTGGATATTTAACAAGCGGAAAAATTGGAGATTGGAACATCAAGGGATATTTGCAAGCGGACACTTTGGCAAATGATGGATACTTAAGACGCGTGTGGATATCACCTTATCAGCAAAATTCCGGCGATAATACTTGGATATATTCTATTCAAAAAGGAATTCAAGCAGGGAATAATCCGCAAAAACTCTCTCCTCTGTGGACTGTTTACGGCAATGGCGATATGCTAACTCAAGATTTGAGTGTTTATGGTAATCTATTTGCAATTAAAGGTCTTAATGTAGGCAATGATGGTAATCCTCAAATTGCAAACTTTTATTGCAACAATCCTAATTCGGATACGCAAGTTGCAACAAATGTTAGAATTTATAATAATGATACTTCTAAAAATTTTTACTCACAGACAGAAGTTTCTTTAATGGGTTCTATGATTGCAAAATACTCTATTACTGCCGAAGGTGGCTTTATTGGTACAATAGCTTCGGACTCTGACAGAAATGTAAAAAAAGATATTAAGGCATTAGAAATAGAACGGACTGCTGACTTTATATATAGCTTAATTCCAAGCGAGTTTAGAATGAAAGATGGTACTTCCAACCGATTACATCACGGCTTTATTGCGCAGGAAGTTAAGGAAAAGATGGGCAACAGTGACTGGGGGGTATTTATAGATAAAAAAGTTAATGATGATAATTACGAAATACAAGTTTCTGATGAAAACGGAAATATAACCAAAGAACTAACAGCAAGATACGCATTACGCTATGATGAATTAATAGCGGATTTAGTTGCAACTGTACAATCACAGAATATGCGTATTAAAAAATTGGAAAAGCAATTAAGTAATTAAGGACATCTTCGGATGTCCTTTTTTAATACAAATTAGGAGGTAAAACACAATGTTAGACATCAACTCATCAATTCAGAAGAACGGAACATTATCTGTTCAAAACTCAGACGGAACACTTAAACAGGTGGCTTATCTGTCAGCTACAATCAGCGAAAGTGGCACAGTTAGTATGTCAGCCAGCTTTAATGATTTTGCGGCATACTTAGCAAATGATACAGCACTAGATAGCGAACTTAAGAACTTTCTTGATGGTGTTAAAAACACTTACAAGGCAACATACAGCACAGAAGATAACACAATTAGTTCAGATGTAAATATAACAGGAACAGTAGAAAGCGAGGTATTTTAGCATGATTAAATGCGGAGATTTTTCAGCGTGGAATGGTGATGTTAATTGGGATAGGGTTAAAGCGGCAGGACTTACTCACGCTATCCTTAAAGTTATTAGACGTGATTTTGACCCAGATAAGCAGTTTGAAAACAACTGGAAAGGCTGTCAGTTAGCGGGTGTGCATATCTGCGGCGTATATAACTATGTATACACGCCGACAGTAGAAGAAGCTATTGCGGCGGCTAAAAGAGTATTAGAGGTGCTTGACGGACGTAAGGTAACTGTCTGGATGGACGTTGAAGATGAATGTATGCGGAACTTAGGTTCAGAACTTATCGACATAATCAAGGCATACAAGCATACAATAGAGGATGCCGGCTATGAGTTCGGTATTTACACAGGCATGGCATGGTATGGCGGCTATATCGCCCCATACGCAGATGAAGAGATACTTAACTGCGACTACTGGATAGCAAGATACTATCTTGGCTATGACGAAATGGCACTTGATACAGACCCTAACGAAGACAAGAAGCCTAGCGTTGTTAGAAATCTTGTAGGCTGGCAGTATACTTCTAGTGGTATTGTGGACGGAGTAGACGGAGTATGTGACTTATCTGTATTCTACGGAGAACACGAAGAAATAGCAGATGACACAGATGATACGAGTGATACAGAAGAGGAAGAAATAACAGATAACAACAATGAGCCTGTTGATGTTACATATGCCGCTTATACTGATAGGTGGTGGGATGAAGTAACTAACGACAGCGATTGGGCTGGTAAGGGCGATAATACAGCTATTAAGGCTATTACCATTAGAGTTAGTCGTGGTGAGGTTAAATATAGAGTACATTTACTAAACGGCGGCTGGCTACCTTATGTTACAGGATGTGACTATGACGATTTTGATAACGGCTATGCAGGCGACAAGAAACACGAGATTGACGCCGTAGAAATCATCTACTATACACCAGACGGAGAAGATTACAAGTATGCCAGATATATGGTATCACCATTCGGCTTAAGAAACTTCTACCCAGAGCAGGTAGATAATGAAACTGGCAACGGAATGGATGGTTACGCAGGAGAATTCGGCAAAGCCATCGACAAATTCCAGTTAGTTGTCGAATAAGGTCAAAACAACACGACCGAAAGTGTTTGAAATATACTAACGATAAATGTATAATAAACTTGTCTTTGAGAAAAGACCCTTAAACATTTTCAAGTTCTGGCAGGCGATATTGTTTGATTGGCGTTGGCAATATCGCCGCTACACTTGACACTATAGAACGTGTGTTCTATAATAATCGTATCGCTATCAAACGTGCAAGGGCAAGAGAGGGGAGTGCAGGTTTATGGATAACAGTAATGAGGAAAATTACAAAGATAAGTTGATAGAGCTTATAAATAAAATAGAGCGTACAGACATATTAGAATATCTGTACGCATTCACAAAGAAATTAGTTAAGAAGTGGGGGTAAACCCTACTTCTTGTTTTTGCTGGAAATCATAGAATCAATCATATTTAGAACAATCTGTTTATCTCTTTCGTCTAACATAGAAATCTTATCTAATATTTCAAAATCTTCATTTCCTTGCTCAACGCCAAAGGTCTTACGTTGTTCAACATCAAATCCCATTAGCCATAAAGGTTCTACATTCAACACTTTTCCTATTTTACCGCTACTAATATTAGATGGAGCGTGTGAGCCATTAAGATATTGACTTATTGATGACTTACTAATTCCTGTCTTATCAGCTAATTCTTGTGGTTTCATACCACATTCATCAAGTGCTTTTCTCAACCTTTTTGCTGTGACTTCGCATTTCATATGTATATTCTCCTTTCTTTTGTGATAACTGTATTTTAACACAACACTGTTAAACTTTCAACAAAAAAGTTAAACAAAATTAAACTTTCGTGTTGACATACGAGTTAAACGGTGTTAAACTAAACTCAACTTAAGGAAAGGGGGTCAGATATATGCCATATACATATAACAAGCTAAAAGGACGTATAGTTGAAGTGTTTGGCAGCCAGAGTGCTTTTGCTAATAAACTGGGTATTTCTATGGTTTCGGTATCAAGAAAGCTTAATTGCAAGACAGAGTTTTCGCAGCACGATATTGAAGAATGGAGCAGACTGCTTAATATTCAGCTATCAGAATATGGCGATTATTTTTTTGCTTAAAAAGTTAAACAGCGTTAAACTTTAGAAAGGAGATAAAAATGAAAAAACCATCTGTTTCGGATGTTGCATTAGTACTTTCAATATTTACTTTACTGTTTCAGATTTTTTGTCATTTTATTTTGCCAAAGCTTTGACAAAATCAATTATTTCTGAATGATGTACAGAAAATTCCATTAAAGCACAGATGATAGAAACAACCACGGAAATCCAACCTTTAATATCGGCTTTACTTGATGTTTTTAATGCGACATCAGCTTGCATTTTGGAACTTTCAGCAATCTCTTTAGCGGAATCAGCTTGAGATTTAGCGGATTGAGCCATATCGTGAAGTTCTTTGCTTGTCTTTTCAAGATAAGCAGATTGACTTTCTAAAAGCTCATATGGAGATTTGCCTTTTTCATAATTAGGCATTTCCATATTTGGAACTGTTGGTTTGATAAACATATCATTTAAATTTGGATAATTTGGAACATATTGCATAGTAGTACCCCTTTGTTTTTTAAAACACATTATATCACAGAAAGGAAGTGAATTAAATGAGCGAAAAGGAAAAGGAAATCATCAAGAAGCTATCCGATACAATACCAAAACTTGATGATAGCAAGAAAAATTACATTCTTGGTGTCGCCGAGGGAATGGCAATGGTAAGAGAATCAGAGAAAGCCGATAGAAAGGAGCAAACTAATGAATGAAGTCAAGACGATAGAGCTTAGAACACCTATTGAAGTTGCCCTTGATATTGATAGTGAGGGGATGACAACAGCAAGAAAACTGTACAACTTCTTAGGATTAGCACAAGGGCAGTTTTCAAGGTGGGCGAAAAGCAATATTACAGATAATGAATTTGCCACAGAAAATGAGGATTATTGGCGGTTCGACATAGATGTCGAGACACCGACAGGTGGCATAGTAAAGAGAGATGATTATAAGCTCACAGCTCATTTCGCCAAGAAGTTATCTGTTAAAGGTAATTCAGAAAAGGCAGAAGAAGCAAGGGAATACTTCACAACAGTAGAAGAAAGAGTTAAGCAGAAAGCTATTGATGTATCACAGCTTTCACCACAGCTTAGACTTATGAATATGCTTGTTGAAAGTATGAACAAGGCAGAGATAGAGCAGAAGAAACAGGCAGAACAGATAGCCAAGGTTGAAACAACTGTTAACAATATGAAAGAGATTTTTACAGAGCCTATCGGCGATTGGAAGAATGATATTAATGCCAAAGTGAGAGAAATATCTATCAAAAGTGGCATTGATTATCAGGCACTTTATAATCAACTTTACGGCGAGTTGGAAATGACCGCACATTGTAGTCTTAAAAGATTGCAGGATAACAAGGTGGCAAGAATGGAAAAGGCAGGTAATACCAAGACGGCTATAAAAGCGGCAACAACCAAGATTGCTGTTATTTATGATAAGCCACAGCTTAAGGCAATATTTGAGAATATTGTTAAGAGATATGCTATGAAATATTGTGCATAAGGAGATTATATATGGACAGAATAGACGAATTTAATATGTTACAGGGTTTTAAGTTTCTTGAAGCATATGAACAGATTGCTGTTTCTGATGATGGTTCAATGGCAGATGTGATTGTTATGAAATTCTACAATGACAAGAATGTTGCTATTGAAATAACATTTATTGACGGAGAATGGCAGGTAGGTGAGCCATATGCTATTGATAATGATTTTAACCCAATCAATAAAGTTGAAAGAAAGGAGCACGGATGAGAGATTTTATTGAAAATGCCATAAAAGAGGAACTTACAAAAACAACAGAAGGCTGTATGTTTTATGTAAAGCGTTTACATAACTATAAGGATATAGGTGAATTAACTGGTTCTGTAAAAGAATTAATCACACAATATGGTCTATCTGCTTCGGAAGCTCAAGGTTTTTTGGAATATATGAAGATTATTGTTAGTGCTTCTTCATATATTCCTTGTGAAAAAGAAAAGCGTGACTATTCAACGGAAGTCGGCAAGTCAGCACTTTAGAAAGGAACAGGAATGAGAGAACCATACGTGATTAAAGGTGACGAACAGCAAAGAAGTTTGCAAGACTATGTAGAACAGATTGCTTTAGGTGTTGCTGATGATGTAATAAAAGGTGAGAAAAATGAGACAATACAGAGTGAATGTAGAATTCTCAATTCCCTCACCAATGCTTTACTGGCAATTAAATGCTAATAGCCAATGCGAAAAGGATTACCGATTGCTGTGGCTTTAGCTGGCTGCGACTTGATAGTACTCATAAATTCATCATAGTATTTGCGGCACTCTTCTTTGAATTTAGGAACATCACCTTGATAACCACATATTTTAGCAAGAGCATAAAGTTCAGCAAGCTTTGAGTTATCCATTAAATCACCTCTTTTCTATAGGGAGATAAAGGGATTATATCACAATTTTTTAAAATAAGGAGAAGTTTATGGAAGATATACAGGTAACACCACAGTATAGCATATCAGCAGAAGGGCTGATAGCAGAAAGAAACAAGTTAGAAGTCTCTATTGCGGCATACAAGAAAGCAAAGAGAGACAGCAAGATAGCTGAATGCTTATGGATTTTATCAGCAATATTATTTATTGTGTCAATGATATTTCAGCTTATTAATTAGAAAGGAGTTTTAGCAGATTGATATTTATTATTTCTGAAAAAGGCGAAAGAGAGCAGATTAATGAGGTAGAAAAACTTGAAATCCTGGCACACATTGGCAGAAGAACAAGTTACCTCTTAGGAAGAAATAAGAATTGTGAACTCTTGAGAAGAGTAGTTGTAAAGGACATTTTAGGGCAGTTAAAGCACGAATACGGGTGTGGTTTGAGCGAGCTTAAAAAGAAGTACATAGCAGACACTCACGATTATATCGACTGCTACGAACTGCCTACAATAATGAAAGAGAGATATAAGCTATGATACTAGGTTTTATAGCAGGAATAATATTCGGCATAATACTCACAACAGTTTGTGCCGTTATTGCAACAATAAGAACTAATGCAGAAGAAAGGAAAGAACAATATGAAACAGGTAAACGAAAAAGTAATAACAGTACAGGATTGCATTGTGGTAACAGTTATAGACGGCGGCAAAGTTGTAGGGTTTGTTGAGAAAGGAGTAACAAATGATAAATAATAACAGGATTTATATATTAGGAAAGGTTGCTAAAAAGCCGGTTTTTTCACACGAGATATGTGGTGAGGGATTTTATATTTTCTACATAGAAGCTCCAAGAAAAAGCGGCAATGTAGATACGCTTCCGGTCGTTGTATCTGAAAGACTTGTTGACATTAACAGACTAGATGTAGACAGAACTGTAGTAATTGACGGACAGATAAGGTCATACAACAAGCATACAGATAATGAGGAGCATAGTCATCTGATACTTAGTGTATTCGCCAGGGAAATAGATGTGCTAGAAGATGTTGAAATTGATCCGGATGTAAATAATGCTGTTGAGATTATAGGTCACTTATGCAAGCCACCTATATATAGAAAGACACCACTTGGAAGAGAAATCGCTGATATTCTTGTCGCAGTAAACAGACCATATGGCAAGTCAGACTATATACCTTGCATAGCTTGGGGCAGAACAGCTAAGTTTGTCGGTCACTTGCCAGTAGGAACACATATAGAAATGACAGGCAGGTTTCAGTCAAGACCTTATACAAAAAAGATAAGTGAAGATGAAATTGAAAACAGAGTAGCTTATGAGGTATCAGTAGGCAGAGTTGAGATTATAGAAGAAAAGGAGAATGCTGATGAATAGTGATGTTACAGTTTCAGAATTAGCCGCTATGGCAGTAGATAGCGAAAAGCGTTGTCAAGTATGGCATCCAGTCCAAGGTGTTATATTTGACGGCACGTTTGATGAACTTGACAGACGGCATTATCTTGCGGATAAGACAGTTGATAACTTCTCAATAGAAGATGATGTATTCATTATGAATATATAAATAAGGAAAGGGTATTGTTTATGAAAATATTTTTAAAAAAAGCGGTTTTAGAGAATTTTATGTGTTACGCAAGCAGAACATTTGATTTTTACGACATAACAAAGATTATTGCCAAGAATGGCATAGGCAAGTCAACAATAGCAACGGCATATCTGTGGTGCCTGTTTAACTGTGATTATGAGTTAAAGGATAATCCGGTTGTCAGAAGAGAAGTTGACGGAGTATCAGTTGATGATATGGATGTATCAGTTGAACTTACACTTGATGTTGATGGAAAAGAAGTCACTATGAAGAAAGTACAGAAACGTACTTATAAAGAAGCTGTAAAAGATGGAAAAATTGTAACAACTGTCAACGATAATAACTCATATTACGTCAACAGTGTTTCTAAGACTTTAACAGCATTTAATGAGTATCTAGGCGTTAATATGAAGATGTTCAAGGCTTGCAGTAATATCAATGCTTTTCTTAGTAGAAAGCCAGATGAAATGAGAGAATATCTTTTCAGTTTAATTGAAAGTGTTACGGACTTAGATATGGCAAGGTCAAGAAAAGAGTTGGCAGAATTAGTACCAATGCTCGAAAAATACACCGTCGAAGAAATCCGCTCAATGAATAAATTAATTTCGTCTAATGTTGACAAGCAATCGCCTGTTATTGACGGACAGATTAAGGAAAAGGAAAGAGATATTCAGATTAAGTCTGATATTGATACATCTGACCTTGAATTGCTTAAAAATAGCCTTAAAGAACAGATTAAGGATTGCATTGCAAAGCAGACTGATAATGACAAGCTGTTAGCTGAATACGACAAGGCTAGCGCAGATATTCTTGACTTGAAATTTAAGCAGGGGGATTTATTACGCAAGGCTAACGAGGAAAATATCAAGGCTAGACGAGAGATTGAGGATAAGATTACTGACAAGAAGTTTCTTGTTAAGCAGTCAGAAAAGGCTATTGCCGATACCGAAAGCTGTATTGCCAGTTCAGAAAAGACCATTGAGTGCATTAAGGCTTACTTACAGACAGAGCGTGATAAGTGGAAAGAAGAAAACGAGCGTAAGTTTGACGATTCGAGCCTTATCTGTCCTTATTGCGGTAATGAATATAAGGAAGATAAGAAAGAGCAGTTAAAAGCTGATTTTGCAAAGCATAAGGCTGATAACTTAAAGGCAATTACTGACAATGGCAATATGTACAAAGAAAGGCTTGATAAGAAAAAAGCTACACTTGAAAGTCTTAAAACAGAATTGCCACAGCACCGGGAAAGTCTTGAAATGCTGAATGCAGCTATTGCAGACCTTGAAAAGCGGTTATCCGAACTTCCACAGGAAATTGATGTGACAGCAACAGAAGAGTACAAGGCACTTGAACAGCAGATAGCCGAAAAGGAACAGGCTATGTGCAAGGCTAATGATATTTCAGCGGTTAAGGCTCAATTAAAGGTACAGGAAACAGCTTTAAGGCAGCGGTTAGCAGAATGTGAAAGCCAGATTGCAAAGTCTGATACGGCAGCAGACGAACAGCGCCTTGAAGAATTGAGGGCAGAACAGCGTACACAGGAACAGAATAAGACTAATGCCGAGAAAATCCTTGATTTGCTTGATGAACTGGATAAAGCGAAGAATGAAACATTATCTGACAGCATTAACAGTCATTTCTCATTAGTTAAGTGGAAGCTGTTTGAACTGAATAAGTCTGGCGGTTACAAGTCGGTTTGCATACCTACAGTTAATGGAAAATCAATTCTTACAACTATGAGCAATAAGGGTAACAGGATTTTAGGCAGAGTAGATATTTGTAACTCTATTCAGAAGATTAGCGGTATGTCAGTGCCTATTATCTTAGACGATAGTGAGAGCCTTGACAGCACTAATCAGAAGAAAGTTGCTGAAATGGTCGATAGCCAGTTGATTATGCTGATTGTTAATGATAGCGAGAAATTAGAGATTGTGGAGGGATAAGCATGAGTAAAATGAGAGTTTGGCATAATTGCCAAGTAGGAGCGGTTAAAAACTTTTATGTTGAAGTTGAAAGTATTGAACAGGCTTGGAAAATCCTTAATACATTATGGGATTATGACTTATTTCAGTATGAAAATAAGATAAAGCCTGACTATTGCAATGCATCTGGTCTTGAATATTTTGACGAAGAAGAGCAGGAGTGGTGCGAATGGTGTGACGATAATGGACTTGATATAAGAGAGCATTTTGAAGAAAGTGAGGAAAAATAAATGATTTTACAGAAAAAGACATTTCGCACAGGAAAAGGAATTTGCAAGGTTGAACTTGTAAAAGAGGGTGCAGAATATATCGTGAAAGTCGATGGGGACATTTATAAAAGAACCACAAATGAGTTGTTTGCAGTACAGACCTTTAACGCAATATAAGAAAGTGAGGAATAATTATGGCAGAAACAACAGCAGTAGCAGAGAAGAAAACATTTAGCATGGTGCTAACGGATAAGCTCGACAACGTATCGGAAGCACTACCAAAGGATTTTAACAAGGTTAGGTTTGTGCAGAATGCATTAGCACTCATTAATGATAACCCAGCATTACAGAAATACAGCCAGTCACAGCTTACAGCCGGACTTTTAAAAGGCGCTTATCTTGGATTGGATTTTTACTCAAAGGAGTGCTACTTGGTGCCTTATGGAAATCAGCTTAACTATCAGACAGATTACAGAGGCGCTAAGAAATTGGCAAAGAAGTATTCTATCAGACCAATTAAGGACATTTACGCAAAGTTGGTTCGTGAGGGAGACAGCTTTGAAGAAAAGATTGTAAGTGGAGAACAGACTTTTGATTTTAAGCCATTACCATTTAATGATGGAAAAATAATCGGTGCGTTTGCCGTTTGCTTATATGCTGATGGTGGTATGCAGTATGACACAATGAGCCTTGCAGACCTTGAAAACACAAGAAAGTCAAGCAAGGCAAGCAATAGCCCAGCTTGGAAGAATTTTACAGGCGAGATGTATAAGAAAACTGTGCTTCACAGGCTTTGCAAGCACATTGAGTTAGATTTTGAAAATCCGACACAGCAGAACACATTTTTGAGCGGAATGGAGATTGAAACCGACCCACAGAAGTTAGCTGAAAATGACATTGAACAGAATGCTAACAGCGTGGATTTTATCGAGGGCGATGTTGTTAATGTTTCGGTTGAAGATACTACCACAGAAGCGACAGAAGAACAAACAGACAGCACATTGCCACCATTTATGCAGGAGTAAGCCTATGAATAATCCATGTAGAAAATGTGAGTTTTGCTTTGCCTATAAAAATCGACACTATCCTTCATATAACGAGGCTTGTAGATTATGTGATAAGCGTAAGAAGTATGAGGAATACAAGTTAAGCAAGCAAATGTTCATACCGGGAGATGTGATTACCACTCTTGATGAATTATTAGAGCAGGAATGGGTTATATGGCAAGGAATGACAAGGCATATAGAAGTTATAAAACATCTTCAATTTAAATGTGTTGTAGGATTGATTGATGGTGGATATTTAAGAAAAGCTGTCAGAAAGGAGTTTTATGAGAATAATTAGTCAGGACGGAACAATAGATGTTCCGTACAATTTCTTTTCTTTGAGTGTAGCAAGTGGGAAATACAAAGATGTGGAATATGCTTGTATCTATTGCCACAACATATCCACATCGCACGGCACGAAATTAGCAGAGTATTCAAGCAAGGGAAAGGCTTTAAAAGCTATGGAAATGTTGAGAGAGCATCACGAAAAGGTCACTTTTCTTAAAACGATAATAAATACTGAAAAAGTTGCTTCATTCGTAAGCTTTTTGTCGGAAACTGAATTTGATGAGATGACACAGAATTATTTTCAGTTCCCGAAAGATGATGAGGTGGAAGTATGATAATTAATAAAAATACTGATTCTGAACACGTTAAATTTATATCATACACAGGTAAGTATCCCAATCTTTGCAGTGGCATTTTAACGCTTGAAATTGACGGAAGAACAATCAGATTTGGCAATAGGTATGTAGATAGTACAGTTGATTGTCCTAAGTTTTGGGAAAGTGGCGGTAGTTGTTCATTTGATAATAATTGGAATAGCAATGTTACAGACGGAGAATGGCAGATAGATTTTAATGAGATACCTGACTGCTTTAAGAAATATGCAGAGGAAATAGACGAAACATTCAACGCTAATGTGCCTTATGGTTGCTGTGGAGGGTGCTTATGAAACTTAAATGTATCGCAACAGGAAGTACAGGTAATTGCTACACCTTAACTTCCGACAGTGGAGAAACACTTATCCTTGATTGTGGAATACCGATTAAGGAGATTAAGAAAGGATTAAATTGGAATGTCAAAGATGTTGTGGGTGTGTTATGCACCCATAAACACCTTGACCATAGTAAGGCATCCTTAGATATGTGCAGAATGGGCTTTCATACAGTTTTGCCATATATGATAGCTAGTAAATCGGAAACACTTACTTACAAACTAAAAAAAACAAATTTCGATATCAGTGCATTTGCTTTAACAACAGTAGATGGCAGATGGACACATACTAACGCAGACGGAACGGAATGCCCTTGTTACGGATTTTTGATCACACATAAGGAAATGGGTAGATTGCTTTACATAACCGACACAGAGCTGATTAAGTGGCGTTTTAAGGGCATAAACCACATTCTCTTAGGTGTGAACTATGACAAGGATTTAATCAGCAGAGACACAGGCAAAGCTAATCACGTATTCAGAGGTCACTTAAGCATTGACACAGCTTGCGATTTTGTCAAGGCTAACGATTCAGACAGCTTGCAGAACGTCATAATGTGCCATTTATCAAGTGAAAATGCTGATAAGGATAGTTTTATCGAGAAGATGAAAAATGTTGTAAATAGGGCGAATGTGGACGTTGCAGAAGCAGGTAAGGAATGGGTTCTAAGGAATCCAAACGAATGCCCGTTTTAGAAAGGAGTAGGAATGATTATTTTATTATTAGTATTATCAATTTTAACAACAGCAGTAGGATTTACAATTTCAATCAAAAGTGATTTTGAGCCATTTGGTCTAGGGCTTTTAGGGTGCTGCGCAGGTATTGTAGGTTCGTGCTTATGTATTACTTTAATTATTGCATTTTGCTTTTGTGCAGATGATGTCATTTCAGAAAGAACCATAGGTAAGAAAATTGTTGCATACGAAGAAGCAAACAAAGAAATAGAAACACAGATAGGTAACTTGGTTCAGAACTATATGGAATATGAGAAAGATGCATTTTCAAGTGTTAAGAATGAGGATTACATATCACTTGTTCAGCTGTACCCAGAGTTAAAATCGAATGAATTAGTGCAAAGCCAGATGTCTGTATATGTAGAAAATAATAAGAAGATTTTGAAATTGCACGAACAGAAGATTGACATATCTAAGAGTAAGTGGTGGCTATATTTTGGAAAATAATAAAGGAGTAGGAATGGAGAGATTAACAGATATAATCAATAGCTGGACTTTTGAAGAAACTATTAAGGCTGCTGAAAGCCTTATGGAAGCTGAAAAGAATATGTTTAAGTGGGATGTGTTAAGGCATTTAAGAGATTTTGCAGAGAATTACAGAGAACGGATAAAGGAATATCAACGGCTAGAAGAACAGGGCAGGCTTGTTATTCTGCCTTGCAAGGTGGGAGATACAGTTTACGGAATTAACACTGATAGAAATATCGTGTCTGCTTTAAAGATTATTTCGGTAAAAATATATTCTTATGCCATTTATTTTGATTATCAGCTAATTGACGGAATTTATAAAAATATTGTTAGTTTTGCTGATGCTGATATAGGCAAGACAGTATTCTTCACAAAATCCAAAGCCGAAGCAAAACTGAAAGAATTGAGAGGTTGAGAAAATGAAAGTAGTAATTGACATACCTAAAGATTTCGAAGGAGATTATATTGTTGACAAATTCAAAGATTTCTTTTCAAGGGTTATTGCAGATGTTGATTGCAAAGGTATGTGCGGTAGGTACGAGAAAGAAATTGCTGAAATGTTTTTAAAGGCATTTGACGATAGCGAAGAAAAGATTTCTTGCAACTGCCAGCGCAACAACAATTCAAGAGATAACGAGCCTTGTTGCAGATGTGATAGCAAAGTTTCAGAAAATGATGATGCAAAAAACAAAGTTACATCTCTTGAAATTATCGTAAGGATGATAGACAACAAGCCATATTACGAAATCAAGTACAAAAAAGTCGGCGAAGATTATTACCATGTAGGTTACAGTTCATTTAATATTGATAATGTATTGAAATGGCGTGATGAGTGCTTTGAACTTGTTGACGCGAAAGTGACCAATGCCGACAGGATAAGGAATATGTCAGATGAAGAGTTAGCAGATTATCTAGCAACCGTAACAAGCGACACTATATGTGGAAGTTCATGGGATTATGATGGATGGATAAAAGAACTTCAATCAGAAGCAGAATAGGAGAAAATATGGAAGAATGTGAAGCAATTAAGGAATTACATAACATAAGACCGAGAGGTGGCATTATTCCACAAAAGAGAGCTGAGGCTTTAGATGTGGCAATACAGGCACTTGAAAAGCAGATAGCGAAGAAACCCGATTTTACAGAAGATAAGGAGTTTGCTTTATGTCCTTGTTGTAATGGGAACGGATTGACTGATAAACAGAAATATTGTGATAATTGCGGTCAGAAATTAGACTGGTCAGAAGAAAGCGAGGAATAATATGGCGAGAATATTTAGATTTAGTGGTTATTATGTTGATGTAGACAGAGTACCATATAGCGAAAAAAATTTTGCATTAGCTTTGAAAGAAACCATTAGTGACAACGGAGAGTTTCAGCAATTGCACGTTGAGCGGTCAGAAGATTTTAAACTTGATGGCGAAGATGTGCCGAACTGTGACCTCGCATTACTCACAAGGCATTTCAATAAAGACAATATCAGGACAGAATTTGACAGACCTTTACCTAAGAAAGGTGAGAAATATAAGCATTTCAAGCTAGGTAAAATCGTAACAGTAATAGGCGTATCAAGACATACTGAAACAGAAGAACTGACAGTTATTTATGAATATGAGGGGCATATCTGGAATAGACCTCTTGAAATGTTTATGAGTGAAGTTGATAAGGGAAAATACCCGAACACAACACAGAAATATAGATTTGAAAAGGTAGAAAGTGAGGAAAAGTAATGAATTATATTTTATCAATTTTATTATTTATACTTATTGAGTTAGTTATCTCTTTAGTAGAAAGCTTTGTTATATCATGGATAGCTTGTATATTAGGTATTAACATAGCATTTAAGATAATTTTATTTGTGGTATTTATTGTAAATTTGTTTTTGGCTGTAAAAGGAAAGTAAGGAGGAAAAGCAATGAA
>ENA-UERY01000632-UERY01000632.1-human-gut-metagenome-genome-assembly--contig:-NODE-632-length-28233-cov-20.970592_pt1 | contig 28233 bp, 20 predicted proteins | sample MGYA00242989_ERZ507990 | MGnify/ENA primary metagenome ERZ507990 (study PRJEB26167, sample SAMN06115529) | human gut metagenome | host: Homo sapiens | place: China:Fujian | collected 2015-08-26...
AAAAGGGGCCGGGGCCAGCAGTTCAGCGTCCTCCGCCAATTGATCGTTCCCTGCCCGGTCCGCGCCCACGGCATCGTAACTGCCTGCCGGGCAGTTTTTAAAAAATTTCTCCCGCAGCATCCCGTCCAGCTCCACCAGCCAGCGCTGCCGGGTGCGGGCGGTGATCTGGCACCCCGGGCGGAGCTCCTCGGCCCGGGCCAGTGCTTCTCCAACGGTCATGGTTTCCTCCTCAAGTGTCACTCATCTCCGCCGCTGCAATGCGGGCGGCGGTGCGCTCGTCCTGCTGCTGGCTGTGCTCCAGCACCTCGGCCACCTCCGGCGGCACCTCCACTTCCACGCCCCGGCGGATCTTGTAGTTCACGCCGTTGACGCTCACAAACAGGTCTCCCTTGTAACGGCTGTTGTCCTTGAACAGCCGGATGCGGATGGTTTTCTTTGATTCTGACATTGTTTTTCTCCTTAAAGTCATGGCTCCCCTGTTAGGGGATCTATCGAACCGCGCCGCCGTCAGGTGGACGGTGAGATTGAGAGGTTTTGTTATGGCTCACCCGCCACGGCATAACCTCTCCGTCACGCCTGACGGCGTGCCACCTCCCCTACGAAGGGGAGGCTTGGCGGCGCCGTAAAGTTTTGATGTTGTTTCGTCAAATTCTGCGAAGTAAAACCTCTTTGCCAATGCCTCCCCTTTTTCAGGGGAGGTGGCATCGAGCAAAGCGAAGATGACGGAGAGGTTTGGTTTGCAGAAGTTGGCGCGAATGCGAGACTGAGAGGTTTTCCCGTGACGGAGAGCCCTCAGTTCGCCGTCACCATGCCGGAGTAGCTGGACACGCTCTCAACGCGCACCATGTACTGCTCCACCAGACGCTCCGCCGCGCGCATTCCTTTCCAGCCCACGGAGGCGCGCTGGTTCAGCGGGTCGTCGCCGTAGCCCAGCTGCTTGACGATGTGCTCCAGGCCGCCGCCCTCCAGCTCGGTCACACCGTAGGCATGGGCACCCAGCACCAGCGTGCCGAACACGGCCAGACCACTGGGGCAGGTGGTGTCCTTCCAGATCTTGGCCTCGCTGGTCTCCACAAAGCGAATATTGCCCAGCTTGCCGATCTCGCCGCGGTACATGGTCTCAGGGTCGGCATACTTGTGCGCCTCAACGAACTCCTTGCAGGTCTTCAGGTCGTAGGCGGCATAGGGGTGGATGATGGCAATGTAGCTGTCGCCGATGGGGTCCGCGTTCATGGCACCCAGCTGCGCCGCCGCCCGGAAGAACAGCTTCGGGGTCAGGGTGCAGGTCTTGTCCAGCTCCTTGCGGCTCTTCACCTCCGTTTCGGTGCCGTCTGCATTCTGCTTGGGGGCATACAGCACATTGGTGCCGCCCGCCAGCACATCGCGGGTGATGCTGTCCATGGTGCGGCCCGCCTGGCTTGCCAGCACACGGGTGGCCTGCACCACGTTGTTGTCGATAGCGGTCATCTGCAGCACATCGGTCAGCGGGGTCCAGCCGCCGTACTGGTGCAGGTCGCTGGTGATGCTGGTCACGTTCAGGGCCTGACCATTGGGGGTAACGCCCTCGGTCAGCGGGGTGCTGGCCTTGGGCAGGCTGTCGTACTTGCGGAACTCGATGGTCTTGCCGCCGTTCTGGGGCACAGGGTAGTAATCCGCAAACTGGTCGTGCACAAGGCGCGGCTCCGCCTGATCGATCAGGCGCTTCTCGTAAAAGGTCTTCATCTCCACCGACATGGTGCCGGTGGTGTTGGTCTGCGCGTCCGCAAACAGCTGGATGTTAAAATTCATCATGCTTTTTTCCTTTCTCCTGTCAGATTAAAGTTCGATCTGTGCACCGTGCAGCACACAGCGCTCCAAAGCTTCCCGCTGGGCGCGGGTCATAGCGGCTACGTCCGGCCGTACCGAAGCCGCAGCACCGGGGCGCAGGCCGTTTTCCAGCGGACGCGCGGCGCGCTGCTGCACCCGCTCCACTACCCCCTGCTCCACGGTCTGTGCCGTGGTACGCATGGCATCCTCGTAGTGGGCAAGGCGGTAGGCGTCCTGCACCCGCATCCCGGGCAGCTGCATCAGACGGCGCATCTCCGGGTTCTTCAGCTCTGCTTTCAGGTCAAAGCCCGGCTGGCTGCGGCGCATGGCGGCTTCCTCTGCCGCCCAGCGGGCGTGCAGGCCGCGCACCGTGTTCTGCACCGGCAGCGGCAGGGAAGGCAGTGCCGGACGCTCCGGCTGTGCGGGCTTTTCCGGCTGCGGCTCCGGCTCTGCCGGGGTCTGCTGCGGTGCTTCCGGCTGCGCGGCGGTAGCTTCCGGCTTCAGGGTGCCCGCAGCCACTGCCTGCCGGGTCTGCTCCGGGCTCAACGCGGGGGCGGCTTCACCTTCCGCAAACAGCTGCAGGTCCATCATGCTCTGCTGTCCGCTGCGGCTCACATCCGCAAAGCGCAGGTTGTCCGGGTAGCGCTCTGCCAGCAGGGTAAAGCCCGCCTTGGCCAGCTCAAACGCGCCCTGCACCCACGGCGCTACCGGTGCCTGCGCTGCCACAGCAAGGCGCGGGCCTTCCGGCTCGTCCCATGCATCGCTGCGGGCGTTTTCCTCCCCTGCCAGCAGGTACACCAGTGCCTGCATCAGGGTGCTTGCGCCAGCGCATACGATGTCCTGCCCGGCGGGCGCATAGCCCGCGTGACCGGCGGCTTCCAGCCGCAGGCTCAGCCCCTTGGGGCCGTCCAGTTCGCTGTAACATACCTTGATCATCTCACTTCACCTCCTTTCCGTTCCAGTTCATGGCGCGGGCAGCCGCCGCCACCGGCAGCTGTGCCGTCAGACCGGCAGTGTCCTGCGCCGCTTGGGTGCCGCCGGGCTGCTGCGCAAGAGCGGCAGACAGTCTTGCCATCTGCCCCTGCAGCTGCACCAGCTGCTGCGCCAGCGTGCCGTTCTGCCGCACCCGGGCGCGCACCTTTTCCACCCCTTCAAAGTCCATCATTTCCAGCGCCGCAAGGGCAGCGTCCGCGTTGGCGGGGTCAAAGAAGCCCAGCTTGTAGCACTCCTTGGCGGTCTCGTTCTGAGACAGGCGGCTGAAGGTGCTCTTTTTGGCGGCGCTGACCACGATGTCAAAGACAGGCTCCCGGCTGCCCAGCTCCACCCCGCCCACGGCGGGCATGGGCTTTGCGCGCAGCCCCTGCGCCGAGAAGGGCACGAACTCGCTCTCGCCGCGCTGCCCGGTGATGCGGAACACCCGCTGCTCGTCGTAGAACTGCCGCATCAGCTCAATGATGAGGTAGCACTGCCTTGCAAAGGCGCGGTAGGCGCTCTTGAGCATATCCCGGCTCAGCTTGCTGCCCGCTTCCTGCAAGGCGGCGATGGCGCTGGCGGCGGTCACGCCGCCAGTGGTGCCGCCCTGCGTCAGGTCGCGGTTGCCGCTGATCTCCTTCAGCTCCTCAATGCGGCTGTTGCGATAGCTCAGGCTGTTGCCCTGCAGGCCCGCCGTTTGCAGCGGACGGAAGCTGTCCTCGTTCAGGCGGCCCACAACGTGCACGATGTCCCGGCTCAGGTCGGCCAGCTCTTCCTCGTTCACTCCGGCGGTATCGCTGAGCACATACCGCTGGCGGGAGGCCAGCAGCACGTTCTCGTCCATGGCGTGGTTCATCTTATCAATGGCATTCTGGCAGTCCTTCATCACGTCGATGTAGCCGAACCCGGCGGGAGAATCCTCTTCCACGAACAGCGGGTCGAACACAAAGGGGTACTTGCCGTGGTCGTATAATCCGCGCGCCGCCAGCGCCGGGTCGTTCTGGCTGGCATACAGCACCACGCCGTTGCACAGCTTGCAGTAATGCAGCCGCAATTTGCCGTTCTCGTCCGGGCGCTTATAGTACCAGTCCACCACCACGCTCTTGTTGGCGGTGGTCTGGCCGTCCTCGTGGATGTACCGGGGCACGTCCACCACACCGGCGGCGTGCCCTGCCAGCTGCGGATACTGCGCAGTCAGCCGGGCGGTGTCCTCCAAACTGAGGTGGAACAAGTCCGGCGAGTCCTGAATATCCTGCACGCCGGGCTCCCAGTAGAGCATCAGCAGGTTGACGCTACGCACCGCAATGTCACCCAGCCCGCCGCGCGCCGCCGGGTCCCAGAAGATGCCGGTAACGCCAGTGCCCTGCTTGAGTTTGCGCCACCAGACATCGCTGTACACCTGCTCGTAATCTGCCTGCTCCAGCACCACCGGCAGCACGCTGGAAAGCGCCTGCGCCGTGGCCTGATCGTCTGCCGCCCGGGGCAGCACCATGGGCTCGGGGTAGTTGTCCATGGCATCGGCGTGCTTGTTGGCGATGCTGTTGAACAGCCATCCGCTGGAGGGCTGCGCCTTGCCGGGCATCAGCGGGTCGCGGTAGTTTTTCCAGTGTCCCATGCGGAACCACAGCTCGTTATCGATCAGGCGCTTGTCCAGCGCCGCCTTGCCCGCCTTGTAGCGCTGCAGCGTCTGCAGCGCAGCCGCCGCCTCTGCCGCGCCGATGGGCAGGCTCTCTGCTCTTGTATCTTCCATAGTTCTTTCCTTTCTGTCCTGTTTTTTCAGATGCGGTAGAACCGCGCCTGCCGGTGCAGTTCCAGCGGGTCGTCCGGCCTTGGCGGCGCGGCAGAAGTCTCAGGCGGGCTGATGGGATGCTCCATCAGCACATAGCGGCACTCATCGTAGATGTGATCCTCCTGCCGGGTGTCGATATCCTCCACATTGCTCTCGTCGTACACAAGGTTCGGCAGGGTGCGGATGAAGTGCTTGCAGCTGCTGAACACCTGCAGCATCGGCCGCCCGTCCGGCGCGAACCGCAGCCGGTAGTGGAACTGCATCTTGCCCGCCAGCCGGGTGTGGTCCCCGGGCTGCCAGCGCAAAAAATGCGGGCTGCGCTCCATCATGGCTGCAATGCTCTCGCCCCGGCTTTCGTCAAAGATGGCGGGGTCTGCCACCCCGTGGATCACCCTGCCCCGCAGCAGCGGGTCGTTCTGCTCGGCTTCCCGGATGCGCTTTGCCTGCTCCACCGGGTCAATGCGCAGACCCTCGTTGGGGCGTCCGGTGCAGCCGTACAGCTCCTTGATGCGGTACAGCCGCCCTTCCTCGTCCACTGCATACCACCCCACCGAAAAGGGCTTGGAAAAACCGAAGTCGTACCCGCGCCAGATGGGCCAGTGCTTGGGGATGGCAAAGGGCGCGATGACATGAGTCCAGCGCTGATCCTGATAATGCGCCGGGTCGTTGCGCCATTCGGTGAACACCTGCCCGGAAAAGCTGTCCCAGCTGCCGTAGAGCAGCGCCTGCTTTTCCGCTTCCGGCAGGCTGGCAAGGCTTGCCAGATACCCGGGGTCGTTGGCCAGCAGGGCAGGGTTATCAAACACGCTGGACGGGATGAACACCCGCGCCCGCTCCATCTGCTGGTCGGTGCCGTCCGGCAGGCGCACCGTGACCGTTTCCACAATGGGCGTGCCGGGCGGGGCGGGGGTGATGAACCGCGCCTTCACCCAGCCGTGGCCGATGCCGCCGGGGTTGGTGGTGGCACGCATATACACCCGGGTGCCCGGCCCGGTGGGACGGTTGCGGCTCATCATGTAGCTGTACTCGTCCCACTCAAAGTGGGTCAGCTCGTCAAAGCCGATAAAATCGTAGGCTTTGCCCTGATAGTTGGTGCGGTCCTTGGTGTACTGCATAGAGCCGAACCAGATCTTTGCCCCGCTGGGAAAGACCCATACATGGGAGGTGGCGTTGTACTGCGCCTCCGGGAAAGCCCGGCGGTAATACATTTGGCTCTTATCCACAAGGTCGGAAAGCTGCGGGTAGGTCTTGCGCAGGATCAACGCCCGGTAATGCGGGATGTGCACCTGCCGCAGCGCTTCGATCAGCAGTGCATCGCTCTTGCCGCCGCCCGCCGCGCCGCCGTACAGCGCTTCCGGTTCCGGTCTGCGCATAAATTCCAGCTGCCGGGGCTGCGGCTTCCACACGATGACTGCACGCTCAGTCCTGCTCATGCCTTTTCCTCCTGTTCCACCGGCGGCAGCAGCACCACGCCGCACTCTGTCCCTTCCAGTTCTGTGCCCTGATCGTTCAGGGTCTTTACCACGCCCGCCAGATCCTTGAGCACAGCGGTGGCTTCCTTCAGCCCCTTCATCATCCCGGGGTCGGGGGTGTTTTCCCGCCGGGCGGCCTTCTGACGCTCGTTCAGCTCCTTTACCTCCTGCGCCAACAGGGTGCTCAGGGTGTCGGCGGCGCGGTTCAGGCTCTTCAGCCCGGCGGCGGGCTTTGTCTGCCCCATGATGTTCTTCCTCCTTTCGTCCGGTATCCCGGGCTCTGTACACAGGATATCACCCGCCCGCCGCACCCGACAGTGTGCACTTTTGCGGGGTCATCGGGTATTTTCATGCAAGTATTATCCAAATAGTATATTTTATATTTTCAAGGCACAACGCAGCTGCGTCAGATTTATTTTCCCAGCTGGTGCGGCACGCAAAAAACGTCCGCTTGTATTTCGGGTGCTTCCCACAAAAACGTTCGCTGCGTCCCGCACGCCCTATCACTATAAAGGTACAGCGGCGCCGTACCCCAAGGTCGCAGCACCACCCCCACCCGGGGAGCAGAGCTTTTCTCGACCTGTGTTGTTTTTCTCGCTAGGCAAGGCTGTATAAAAGGCATTTTCTTTCCGCTGCGTAGTATCCCTGAAAATATCTTTCAAGAAATGTATCGCCCCTTTTCGCGGTTTTTTAGCAGTCATGCAACATTCAGTCATGTTCAAGCATATTTTTTTACATACCTGCATCATATTTGTATGTTGGTTGCATCGGCATGAAAAATTGTGATAATTCGCGAAAAGATTTTGTAACCTTTGGTCCGCTTTTGTAGAAACATAACAAAACATTTGCACCAATATTGTGAACTTATTCTCTTGCGGAACACCCCCGCACAAGGGTATAATACTGTCAGGGATTGCGGACGCGTGCGACAAATGCGTCTGTGAATATGCTGTGATGCACAAATGAAGGAGATTACTATTATGAAAATGATTTCTCGTCGCGACTTCCTGAAGGCTTCCGCTGTTGTGGGCGCTACCGCTGCTATGACCGCTTGCGGCGGTTCTTCCTCCACCAGCACCGCTGCTTCCAGCGTTGCTTCTTCCACCGCTGCTTCTGCCGCTGCTACCAACGGCTCTGCCAACATCGGCGTCTGCATCTATCAGTTTGCTGATAACTTCATGACCCTGTACCGCGCTGATCTGGAAGGCTACCTGAAGGACATGGGCTACTCCGTCACCATCATGGACGGCAAGAACGACCAGAACACCCAGACCGAGCAGATCAACACCTTCCTGCAGCAGGGCGTGGACGTGCTGGTCATCAACCCCGTCCAGACCACTTCCGCTCAGACCATCGTTGACACCGTTTCTCCCTCCGGCACTCCCATCGTGTTCATCAACCGTGAGCCCGAGGAGAGCGTTCTGGATTCCTACAAGGGCAAGTGCTGCTACGTCGGTGCTGACGCACGTCAGTCCGGTACTTATCAGGGCGAGCTGATCCTCGAGACCGAGACTCAGGGCGATATCAACGGCGACGGCAAGGTCACCTACATCATGTGCAAGGGCGACCCCGAGAACATCGATGCTCAGTACCGCACCGAGTACTCCATCAAGGCTCTGACCGATGCCGGCAAGGAAGTTGAGTGCTTGTACGAGTACCTGGACAACTGGGATCAGACCACCGCTCAGCAGGACGTTGCAAACGCTCTGTCTCAGTACGGCGACAAGATCGAAGTCGTCTTCTGCAACAACGACGCAATGGCACTGGGCGCTCTGCAGTCCATCCAGCAGGCTGGCCGCACCGTTGGCAAGGACGTCTACCTGGTCGGTGTCGATGCTCTGGTAGAGGCTGTGCAGAACGTTGTCGATGGCAACATGACCGGTACCGTTCTGAACGACGACGTGGGTCAGGCTACCAAGGCTGCCGAGGCTACCAAGCTGTTCGTTGACGGCAAGGATGTTGAGAAGTACTACTGGGTCGACTACGTCAAGGTCACCAAGGACAACGCTTCTCAGTACCTGAAGGAAGACTAAAGTTTCCCGGAACCAATGCAAGGTGCGCAGCAGGCCTTAACGGCTTGAACGAAAGCTAAAAAGCGCGTGCGTGCGAGAAATCTTCTCCGCGCACGCGCCTTATTTTAGAAAAAACCTGCCCGCCTGTAAACAACCATAAAGGAGGCTTTTGCGGAATGTCAGAATACCGTCTGGTAATGAAAGGCGTGGTCAAGACCTTCCCCGGTGTCAAAGCCCTGGATCATGCACAGCTGGAACTCCGTCCCGGCAAAGTCATGGCTCTGATGGGCGAAAACGGCGCCGGTAAGTCCACTCTGATGAAATGTATGTTCGGCATTTACAAGATGGACGAGGGCGAGATCGAATACGAGGGGCAGAAGGTAAACATCCCCACCCCGCTGGATGCACTGGACCGCGGCATCGCCATGGTGCATCAGGAGCTGCAGCCCATTCCGGCCCGTACCGTGGCTGAGAATATCTGGCTGGGGCGCTACCCCACCAAGAAATACGGCATCATCACCGTTGTGGACCATGCCAAAATGTACAAAGATACCGATGAACTGCTGAAGAAGCTGAAGCTGGACATCGACCCCCATGCAAAGCTGGGCTCTTTGAGCATCGCCCAGATGCAGATGGTGGAAATTGCTAAAGCTGTTTCCGCCAACTGCAAGGTGCTGATCCTGGACGAGCCCACCTCCTCTCTGACCGCAAACGAGGTCGAGAGCCTGTTCCGCATCATGCGGGAGCTGAAGGAGCAGGGCGTTGCTCTGGTCTACATCAGCCACAAGATGGACGAGATCAAGGTCATCGCAGACGAAGTTACCATCATGCGCGATGGCCAGTACATCGGCAAGTGGGACGTTGCCAGCATGACCAAGGAAGAGATCATTGCAAAGATGGTCGGCCGTGAGCTTTCCAACCTGTTCCCCCCGCTGGAGAACGTGCCCTCGGACGAGGTCATGATGAAGGTGGAGGACTTCACCTCCATCCATCCCCGCTCCTTCCGCCATTGCAGCTTTGAGCTGAAAAAGGGCGAAATTCTGGGCGTTGCCGGTCTGGTGGGCGCGCAGCGCACCGAGCTGATGGAAGGCATCTTCGGCCTGCGTGCCCATACCTCCGGTAAGGTGTGGATCAAGGGCGAAGAGGTCAACATCAAGCAGCCCCGCGATGCCATCCGCAAGAGCGTTGCTCTGCTGACTGAGGATCGCCGTGCTACCGGCATTCTGGGCGTGCTGAGCGTTGCCGATAACATCTCCATCGCTTCCCTGGATGCCCTGCGCAAAGGCCCCATCATGCTGGACAACAAAAAGATCCTCGATCTGGTGGCTACCAACAAGGAAAAGATGGCCATCAAGGTACCCAGCCCCAAGACCCAGATCAAGAGCCTTTCCGGCGGCAACCAGCAGAAGGTGCTGATCGCCCGCTGGCTTGCCAACAACCCCGATGTGCTCATTCTGGACGAGCCTACCCGCGGCATCGACGTCGGTGCAAAGTATGAAATTTACTGCATCATCGCTGATCTGGCCAAGCAGGGCAAGAGCATTATCATGATCTCCTCTGAAATGAGCGAGATCATTGGTATGTCCAACCGTGTCATGGTCATGTGCGATGGCCGCATCACCGGCTTTATCAACGGTAAGGATGCCACCCAGGAGAACATCATGGCGCTGGCTACCCAGTTCGAGACCGCACCTGACGCAGCTGCGGCAAATCAGTAATTAAGGAGGCTGTCTATCGTGGAAGCTACCAAAAAATTGAATGGCAAGGCTGTGGGCAAGTGGCTCAGCAACAACGCCATTATCATGATGATGCTGGCCGTCACCCTGATCGTTGGCATCATTCACCCCAACTTCTTCTCCGGCACCAACATGATCAACCTGTTCAAGAACGTGTCCATCCGCTACATCATCGCGCTGGGCATTTCCGGCTGCCTGATCACCACCGGTAACGACCTGTCCGCTGGCCGTCTGGCTGGTTTTGCCGCCTGCCTTGCCTGCATTTTTGCGCAGACCGAAGGCGCTTCCGGCAAGTTCTATCCCAATATGCCCACCCTGTCCACCCCCGTGGTGTTCATTCTGGTCATTGCCATCTGCGCCATCGTGGGTCTGTGCAACGGTCTGGTGGTCAGCTACCTGAAGGTGCAGCCCTTCATTGCTACCTTGGGTATGCAGCAGGTGGTCTACGGTATCTGCCTTGTGTACACCGGCGGTACCCCCATCGGCTCTCTGAACTCCAACTTCACCGCACTGGCAAAGGACACCCTCCTTGCTGTTCCTGTGCTGATCTGGATCGCCCTGATCGTGGCTGTCTGCTTCTGGTTCCTGTATAACAAGACCCGCCACGGCAAGTATATGTACGCCATCGGCGGCAACGAAGCTGCTGCTGAGGTGGCCGGTGTCAACGTCAACGCCACCAAGATCCGCATCTACATTCTGGCCTCCTGCATGTTCGGTCTGGCAGGCTGCCTGCTGGCTGCAAAGTCCGGCGGCGCATCCGTCAACACCGCACAGGGCTATGAGCTGGACGCCATCGCAGCCTGCACCATCGGTGGTGTTTCCACCACCGGCGGCGTCGGCACCGTGCCCGGCGTTCTGGTCGGCGTTCTGGTCTTTGAGCTGATGAAGGTCGCTCTGCAGTTCATGAACGTCAACTCCTCCTACACCTACATCGTTCAGGGTCTTGTCATTATCGTGGCTGTCGCCATTGATATCCGCAAGTATCTGGCTAAGAAGTAATCTCCTCATCATCCCCCTTTGCACCCGCAGTCTTTGTACTGCGGGTGCTTTTTTTGTCCACATTTTTGTGGTATCATAAGGAAAACATCTTATGCTTACAGGAGGGACTTTCCATGGCACAGCCCACCCCGGATACCCAGACCGAACTTGAACGCCGCGAGGCCGCACTGGCCGCCCGTGAGGCAGAACTTGCCCGCCAGCAGGCTGAATTGCAGGCGCAGAAGGCCGATTTTGAGCAGGGCAAAAAGCGCCTGCTGGACAACGGCAACAAGGACTTTGTAAACCCCAAGGAAAAGCTTTACGATAAATTCCCGCTCACGGTGCACCAGATGGACATCATCATCGGCGTGCTGTTCGCTCTGATTGCTCTTTTCCTTGTGCTGGGCGTGACCCACACCAGCTTTTTCGGCCTGTTCGGCGGCTGAGCCGCAGGCGCATCCTCTGTGAAAAACATCCCGTAAAGGAGAATAAAAATGGCACACTATCCCGGTTATACCGTCCTGCGCACCGAGCCCTGCCCCGAGCAGCACGGTACTTTGACCCTGCTCACCCATGACGTCAGCGGCGCAGCCGTGCTGCTGGTGGAGAACGAGGACGTCAACAAGGCCTTTGGCATCGGCTTCGGCACCTTCCCTTCCGATGACACCGGCGTGTTCCACATTCTGGAGCACTCTGTGCTGGCCGGCAGCGAAAAATACCCGGTCAGCTCCCCCTTTGTGCAGCTGCTCAAAAGCAGCATGGCTTCCTTCCTCAATGCAATGACCTTCCCGGACAAGACGGTCTACCCCTTTGCCACCCCCAACGAGACTGATTTCTGCAACCTGATGGACGTTTACCTGAACGCGGTGTTCTGCCCGCTGGCCATGGTGGATTCTGCCGTGTTCGAGCAGGAGGGCTGGCACCGGGATGCAGACGGCACGGTCAGCGGTGTGGTCTACAATGAGATGCAGGGTGCACTGGCCTCCCCGGATGCTCAGCTGCAAAACGCCCTGCAAAGAGCTATGTTCCCGGATACCGCCTACGGCTTTGTGTCTGGCGGCGACCCGGCGTCCATCCCCGCCCTGACCTATGAGAAATACCAACGGGTGTACCGCCGCCATTACAGCGCCGACAACTGCTGCATCACCCTGTACGGCAAGATGGACATGGCCGATAAGCTGGCACGGCTGGATAAGAACTACCTGTCCAAGATGCCCAAGGCCGCTGCCCGTCCCCGCCTGACCATGCAGGACGAGCAGCCCGGCGCATTCGTGGAGCTGCCCTACTACACCGACCAACCCAAGCCGGACGAGGTGCAGTGCGCACTGGCATGGTACACCGGCGCATTTGCCGACCGGGAGCGGCAGCTGGGTGTGGAGATTTTGCTGGGTGCGCTGCTGAGCACCAACAGCTCTCCCCTCAAGGCCGCGCTGCTGGCCGAGCAGCTGGGCGCAGATATCGACATCGGCTTTGACGACAGCACCCTGCAGCCCACCTTGGAGCTGCTGCTGCGCGGCGCTACGGTGGATTCTGCCCGCAAATTTGCCCCCGCTGTACGCAAGGCTGTGGACGAGCTGCTAAAGACCGGCATTCCTCACGACCTGCTGCTGGCCGCTTTGAACGAAGCCGAGTTTGCCTCGCTGGAGCGCCCGGGCAGCCTGCCGGACGGCGTGCTGGACGCCATCAACGCCGCTACCGGCTGGCTGCATACCGGCGATGCCGCCCTGCTGCTGCACACCGATAAGCTCTTTGCCGCCCTGCGCAGCAAGCTGGAAGAGGGCTGGTTCGACACCCTGCTGCGGGAGCTGTTTGCCCCCGCCCCGGTGCAGGTGGTGCAGATCCCCACCGCACCCAAGACTGAGGATGCCGCTGCCCCGGTGCGCACCGACGGCAAGCTGGTACTGGAGCATCCCCTCACCGCCGCCGACCTTGGCGCGGGCGATGCCACCCCGCAGGGCAGCGCCGAGCAGCTGGCCGGTGCCACCCTGCTGCGCCACCCCTCTGCCGGCAGCCTGTACCTGAATTTCTACTATGATCTTGGCACTGTCACCCCGGAGGAGCTGCAATACCTGAACCTGCTCACCGATGTGCTGGACGAACTGGACACCCCCGCCCATACCGCCCAGCAGCTGAATACCCTGCGCAGCACATGGCTGGGCGACAGCCGCGCCCAGCTGGATCTCTGGACCGGGCGGCAGGAGGGCAGCCCCTGCCACGCAAAACTCACCCTCTGCCTGAGCCTGCTGGAACGCAGCTTGGAAAAGGCGGTGGAGATCGGCGGCGAGTGGCTGTACGATACCGTCCTTACCGGCGCTGCCGCCGAAGCCGCCTATGCCCGGGTGGTCAGCCAGCTGAAATTGCGCATGGAGCAGCTGTTTATCCAGCAGGGCAATGAGTTTGCCTCCACCCGCGCCCGCGCCCATTATTATGTAGAAGGCGCTGCGGACGAAGCCTGCACCGGCGTGAGTTACTACCACTTCCTGTGCAGTCTGCTGGAAAAGGCCGACTGGGCGGCACTGGGCGCAAAGCTGGATGCTGTGCGCAGCCGGGTGCTGCAAACTGCCGCCCTGACCGTCAGCCTGCACGGCACCGAAGCTGCACTGGAAAAGCTGCGCACCCTGCTGCCGGAAAGCCGCTTTGCCGCCGCCCGGCGCACCCCGGCGCAGCCCTACACCCAGCCCCTGACGCCCCCGGTGAACGAAGCCTTTATCATTGACGGCGGCGTGAACTACGATGTGCTGGCATGGCCCATGCCCCGGGACAGCCGCCGCCGGGTGCTGGCACGGGTGATGAGCTACGAATACCTGTGGCACACCATCCGGGAGGTGGGCGGTGCCTACGGCACCGGAATGCTCTGTGCCGACGGCATCGAGTTTTTGTACACCTACCGGGATCCCCACCTGCGGGAAAGCTACGACACCTTTGCAGACGCTCCCGCCGCCCTTGCCGCCCGGGACTACACCGCCCGGGATCTGGACGAATTCATCGTGGGCACTGCTGCCAAGCTGGACACGCCCCGCAAGGCGCGTGCCGCCGCCCGGGAGCTGGATCACCGGTACTTCTGCGGCATCACGGACGAGATGCGCGCCGCCGACCGCAAGGCGCTGTGCAGCGTGGACGCTGCCCTGCTCAAAGCACAGGCCGCCGCCCTGTCTGATGTGCTGTCCGGCGGCGTGCGGGTGGCCTTTGGTAGCAAGGACGCCGTGGAAGCCGCAAAGGATCTGTTCGACCGGGTAGAGACGCTGTAAGCGCCGGTAATTTGTAAAAAATATTTTATTTGTAGTTCCGAAACACCCGCAGGGTGTTTCGGAACTACTTTTTTCCCTCACACATTTTTTCTGCACATATCGCCTGCATTCCGTCCAAATTACTAAAATATGCCAGATTTTTTGCGAGATAAGTCATACTTATTTAAGAAAATTTGAACAAATTGCGAAATTTGTGTGTTTCTGGTGTGGACAAAAACGTTTTCAGCTGATAGAATGGGAGCTGTTCTTTCTCCGCCGTCCGCAACCGGCGGAGTGTTTTATTGGAAGCAGGAGGTTTCTCATGTTAGAAAAGTTCTTTCACCTGAAAGAAAACCACACCGATGTAAAGACCGAGATCATGGCTGGTATCACTACCTTCATGACCATGGCTTACATCCTTGCCGTCAACCCCAACATCCTGTCCGCAGCAGGCATGGATTCCAAGGCTGTGCTGATTGCCACCGCGCTGGCATCCTTCATTGCCACCGCACTGATGGCTGTGCTGGCCAACTACCCCTTTGCACTGGCTCCCGGCATGGGCCTGAACGCCTACTTTGCCTACACGGTCGTGCTGACCATGGGTTACAGCTGGCAGCTGGCTCTGATGGCCGTCTTTGTTGAGGGCGTCATCTTCATTGCACTGTCCCTGACCAATGTGCGCGAGGGCATCTTCAACGCCATTCCCATGACCCTGAAGAGCGCCGTCAGCGTGGGCATTGGCCTGTTCGTGGCCTTTGTCGGCCTGCAGAACGCCAAGCTGATCGTCAACAGTGATTCCACGCTGGTCACCTACCAGCACTTCAAGGGCGCAACCTTCCACAGCGTGGGCGTGGGCGCTATCCTTGCTCTGCTGGGCGTGGTCATCACCGCCATTCTGCTGGTCAAAAAGGTCAAGGGCGGCATCCTGTACGGCATCCTGATCACTTGGCTGCTGGGCATCGTGTGCGAGCTGACCGGTATCTACGTCCCCGATGTGGATGCCGGTATGTACTCCGTCATCCCCACCGCCTTTGTCAGCTTTGACTTCTCCGCATTGGGCGAGACCTTTGGTCAGGTGTTCAAGACCGACTTCTCTGGTGTCGGCCTGCTGAACTTCTTCGCCGTGATGTTCTCCTTCCTCTTTGTGGACCTGTTCGACACGCTGGGCACCCTGATTGGCGTGGCCTCCAAGGCTGATATGCTGGACGAGGACGGCCGTCTGCCCAACATCAAGGGCGCACTGATGGCAGACTCCATCGGTACCTGCGTGGGCGCTGTGCTGGGTACTTCCACCACCACCACCTTCGTGGAGAGCGCCTCCGGCGTTACCGAGGGCGGCCGCACCGGTCTGACCGCTATGACCACCGGCGTGCTGTTCCTGCTGGCTACCATCTTCAGCCCGCTGTTCCTCACCATCCCCAGCTTTGCTACCGCTCCGGCTCTGATCATCGTGGGCTTCTACATGATGGGTTCTGCCATCAAGATCGACTTCAATGATCCCAGCGAGGGCATCCCCGCCTTCCTGACCATTCTGGCTATGCCCACCGCTTACAGCATCTCCGAGGGTATCGCCATCGGCATCATCTCCTGGACCATCATCAATGTGATCACCGGCAAGGCCAAGGAGAAGAAGATCAGCCCGCTGATGTATGTGCTCACCGTGCTGTTCATCCTCAAGTATGTGTTCCTCTGATTCCCTGAGCGTATAAAAGACTAAGCACCCCCTGCGGTCTGCCCGTACAGACCGCAGGGGGTGCTTTTTATGGTTTTGCTTTTGTAATTACTCCGGAGCCTTCATGCTTTCCACCATGCTGATGCGCCGGACGTGCCGCCGCATGACAAAGCAGACCACCACGGTAAACACCATGGTCAGCGCCACCGCCAGCAGGTAGCTGCGGGGGGCGATGGTGCGGATGAACATGAGCTGATCCATCTCCACGGTCAACACAATGAACTTGTGCAGCGGCACCCCCAGTGCCAGACCCACGCCGGAGCCGATAAGCGCCAGCAGCTCGATCTCGCGGAAGATGTAGCGGTACACCTCCTGATCGTAGAAGCCCAGCACCTTGATGGTCGCCAGCTCCTTTTTGCGCTCTCCAAGGTTGACGCTGATGAGGTTATACAACACCACAGCCGCCAGTGCCGCCGCACAGATGATGATCAGCACCACCACATAGCCCAGACTGACGATGAGGTTATCGAACAGTTCGGTGGTGTCCTCGGTAAAGCTGATGCTGCTGACATAGTTGCAGTCCAGCAGGTCGGTGCGCAGGGCGTTGTACCCGGCAGCATCGGTGCAGGTGGTCTGCCCGTAGACCGTGTTCCACGGGATATCCTCCGTGCCCAGCAGGCTTTCCAGCTGTGCGCGGGGGAGGTACAGCCGGGTGAACATATAGTTTTCCGTGATGCCGGTCAGGGTCAGCTCCACCCGGGTGCCCTCGGCGTTTTCCACCCAGAAGGTATCGCCGGTGTGCAGACCCAGATTCTCGGCGGTCTTTTCGGTCAGGATGACACTGCCGCTGTCAAAGCTGATGGCCTTGTGTCCCTTGCGGGTGCGGAAGGTAACATACCGGGTCAGGTCGCTGTCCTTTGCCGCCGCCACGATGCTCACGCTGGCGCTCTCGCCTTCGGCATTGTAGATGGTGGTGGATTTGGTATACACCGCGCCCCAGTTCTGCACGGCGCTGTTGCTGTCCAGCTCCTCTGTCAGCCCCTGCTCCATGGTCAGGGCTTTGGGGTCGCTGAGGGTGATGGACATATCGTTGTGGGTCAGCTCCGTAGACTGCTTTGTGACGATGGGCAGCAGGGAATCCTGTATGCCGAAGCCGATAAGCAGCAGCGCGGTGCAGCCCGCCACGCCCAGCACGGTCATGAAGAACCGCTTTTTATACCGGAACAGGTTGCGGGCGGTGGTCTTTTGGGAGAAGGACATCCGGGACCACAGCGGGGTGATGCGCTCCATCAGGATGCGCTTGCCCGCCACGGGAGCCCGGGGCAGCAGCAAAGCTGCGGTCTTTTCGGCCAGACTGGAACGGCAGGCGTACCATGTGGCAAAGCCGATGACGGCGGCGCTGATGCCCACGCTGGCGGCTGCCATGCCCGGGTAGAAGTACAGGGTGAAGGTAGGCAGGCTGAACACCAGCTGATAGGCGTTCCAGATAATGATGGGGAATACCACAAAGCCCACCACCATGCCGACGATACTGCCCAGAATGGTGGCCAGCATCGCGTAGAACAGGTACTTGCCCGCGATGCTGAAATTGGAGTAGCCCAGCGCCTTTAAGGTGCCCATCTGCAGGCGGTTCTCGTCCACCATGCGGGTCATGGTGGTGGTAGCCACCAGCGCCGCCACAAGGAAGAAGAACACCGGGAACACCCGGGCAATGGCGTCCATGCGGTCGGCGTACTGGGCAAAGGTGACGCAGCTCATGGTGGAGGTGCGGTCCAGCACATACCACTCGCCCTTTTTGATCTGGCTCACCTGCTCCTCGGCATCGTTCAGCTGGGCAAGGCCGTCCGCCAGCTTCTGCTCTGCCTCGGCCTTCTGGCTCTCGTACTCGGTGCGGGATTCTTCCAGCTGGGTCTGCCCGGCGTTGTATTCTGCCCAACCCTCTTCCAGCTGCTTTTGTGCGGCATCGAACTGGGTGTAGGCGCTGGCGGTGCCGGTGGTCAGCTGCAACTGCCCCTGCAAAAGCTGCAATTTCATCTTGCGCAGCGCAGCCTTGGCCTCGGTCACCAGCTGGTCGTTGGAGAGGTTCGGCGAGGAGATAAGCCCCTGCTTGTACATCTGCCGCTTGCCCGCGTCCAGCTGCTGCTGATAGCCCTGCAGCTGGTTATAGATGTTGTCGTAAGCGGCCTGCGCCTTGGCCAGTGCATCCCGCAGTTCAATGTAATCCTCGTCCTCCGGCTCGGCTTCGTCCAGCGCCTTTTCGGCGTTGCGCAGAGCGGCTTCCGCGTAGGTCAGCAGGGGGTCTGCCACCTTTTTCAGGTTGACCAGCATCTCAATTTGCTGCAGCTGCTCCTCAAATTCCAGCACCTGCTCCTCGCTGCTCACCAGCTTGTCGGCACCGCTCTGCATAGTGTCCGGCAGGGCAGTCTTCTGGGCGGCAAGCTCCTTTTCCCCGGCTTCCAGCTGCGCCTTGGCGGCATCCAGCTGCTGCTGTGCGTCCGCAAGCTTTGCCTCCGCCTCGGCAAACTGACGCTCCGCTTCGGCCTTCTGGCTGTCGTACTCGGCGCGCGCTTCGGTCAGCTTGTCGTTGGCGGTGTCCATCAGCTCTTCCCGCCGGGCGGTGCACTGCACGCTCTGGATGGCCTTGAGCTTTTCCGCTACGGCATCCACTGCGGCCTGATATTCATCGGAATAATTATCATACAATCCGGCGTTTTCTGCCTTGATATAGCACACCGTATAATAATCTGCGGTCAAAGTGCCCTCCGGCACAAACAGGATGCAGTCCAGTTGGCCATCGCCCACGGTGCTGCTCTCGGAATCAGAGGAAAAATGCAGCGGGTCCTGCACCGTGCCCACCACCGTGAACACCTGCCCGCTGACCCCCTCGGTCTCTTCCGGCAGGGTCAGCTGGGTGCCCAGCTCCACGGGGCTGCCGTGGCCCATCACATGCACCACGCACTCCCCGGCAGCTTCCGGCATCCGGCCAGACAGCAGCACCGGACGGTTCATGTTCTCCGGCGTATCGGCCTGCGGATCGGCAGGCAGCTGATACAGCCGCGCCACCGTAGTCTGCTCGTCTCCTGTCCAGTGGCCTTCCACGTCCTGATACTTCACCGCCTGCACGGCATCCACGCCGTCCACAGCGGCAATGGCATCGATATCGCTCTGACTGAGGCCAAGGGTGGACAGCACCCGCAGGTCGAACACATTCTGCTGCACATAGTACTTCTGGGCAGCGGTGCGCATATCGGGGGCAATGCACATCAGGCCGGTGAGCATCATTACCCCCAGCGCCACGATGCCAAACAGGGACACCACCCGGCTGATGCTGCTTTTCATCTCGCGCAGGATATTTTTGCGGTAACTTTTCTGCACAGTACTCACCACTCGATCTGTTCCACCGGCACAGGGTGCTCGTTGACCTGATTGGACACGATGCGGCCGCTGCGCACCTGAATGATGCGGTCAGCCATACCGGTCAGTGCCGTGTTGTGGGTAATAACAATGACGGTGCGTCCGGTCTTGCGGCAGGTATCCTGCAAAAGGCCCAGCACCTGTTTGCCGGTGCGGTAGTCCAGCGCACCGGTGGGCTCGTCACAGAGCAGCAGTTTTGGGTTTTTGGCCAGTGCGCGGGCAATGGACACCCGCTGCTGCTCGCCGCCGGAAAGCTGCGCCGGGAAGTTGTTCAGCCGCTCGCCCAGCCCCACGCTGCGCAAGGTCTCGGCGGGGTCCAGTGGGTCGCGGCAGATCTCACTGGCAAGCTCCACGTTTTCCAGTGCGGTCAGGTTCTGCACCAAGTTGTAAAACTGGAACACAAAGCCCACATCATACCGGCGGTAGGTGGTCAGCTCTCGGGCGGAAAAGCGGCTCACGTTGCGGCCGTCCAGCCAGACGTTGCCCTCGTCGCAGTTGTCCATGCCGCCCAGAATGTTCAGCAGGGTGGTCTTGCCCGCACCGGAGGGCCCCACGATGATGCAAAACTCGCCCTTGTCCACATAGAAATTCAGGTGGTCTGCGGCAGCGATCTTCACACTGCCGGTCTGGTAATATTTACAGACATCTTCAAACTCCACAAAATGCTCCATGGCGTTTTTCCTTTCTGTCAGAATGCAAAATATTTCAATTTAAATATAGCATAAATCCACCGGAATTTGCAAAGCTCCCGGCGCGAATTTTCAAAAACTTAACACAAGCCGCCGCAAAACATAAAAAGGGACACCGGAGCGTCCGCAGACGTTCCGGTGTCCCGAGATATAAAGCCGCGCGGCGGGCATTGTCAGCTTATTTTGCAGCGTACCAGTTTGCGCTGGGCTGGTACTGACCAGCGGTCACGGCATTGCCCTGATAGTACAGGGTGCCGTCCGCACCGCGGCTGTAACGGGAGAAGAACTCGTTCCAGATGGCAACGCTCTCCTCCTGCAGGTAAACGTGGGGGGTATCCTTGACCACGGTGTACTGCACCAGCGGTGCGTTGCCGCCCATAAAGCTCTTGGTCACAAAAGCGCCGTTATAGGAGGTGCTTTCTGCAACAGCTGCCTCGTTGGTGGCGTTGTGGGCATTCCAGCCCTGCAGCGCCTTCACTGTGCCGTTATCCTCCACCAGCTCTGCCACGCCTGCCGAGTCGTACTCGCCAAGGAAAGCCCATGCCGGCAGCAGAACAGCGGGGTCAAGCTCCGGCAGCGGGGTAAACATATAGCCGACCGGAGCAATAGCAGCAAACCGGCTTGCATAGCGGCAGGCGGTAGCCCAAGTCATCAGGCTGCCGTTGGAGTGACCGGTGGCATACACGCGGGTGGTATCGATGCTGTAATCCTGCTCCATGCGGTCCAGCAGGCTGTTGATGAACTCCAGATCCACGCTGGTGTCGGTATCCTTACCTGCCATTGCGGCAAAGGGACCTGCCAGCCACATGGCGGTGGGAATGTTGCCCATCAGGTCTGCGGGGCGCACCAGACCCTGCGCGAACACCACGATAAAGCCGTTCTGCTCTGCCACATCGTACCAGCGGGACTCCTCTGCAATGGCATACATGGAGGCTGTATAACCGTGCATCACCAGCACCAGCGGCACCTTTTCGTTGCCAGTATAGGTGGACGGCACATAGACCATCCAGCGGCGCAGCTCGCCGTTGACCCACTCCTCGTGAATATCAAAGCCACGCCGGGTAAAGTCCTCTGCCTTTGCCACGCGACCCGGCAGCTGCAGCGCCATAAAGCGCTTGAACTGACCGGAGAACTTTTCCCAGATGGCTGCCGGGCACTGTGCCTTTTCGGTGACCCACACCTCAGCGGCAGAGCCTGCGCGGTTGCTTGCATACACGCCGTCGCCCTTTGCCACAGCCTGATTGGCGTTCAGGTAAAACTCCAGTGCTGCCTTATTGGTAGAATCGGCATTGGAGCGGACGAACCAAACGGGGGTATCCACCGTCTTTGCGGCGATCGCCTCCTCCTGCACGCCGCGGGTGGAGTCGCCGGGGAAGGGCAGCACATACTGACCGCCCACTGCCTCCAGAGAGGCTGCCGGGACCTCAGCTGCATCCACAGCGCAGATGGAGCTGAAATCGCTTGCCCAGCGAGCACCGAACAGCAGGGCAGCTGCGCCGCCCTCCTTGTAGCCCACCAATGCGGTGTGGGACTTGTCCATGGAGAATGCGCCGGACAGCTTAACGCTCTTCTTGCGCATCAGCTGGTACAGTGCATCCAGCGTTGCTGCGTCATCGCGACCGGAAGCGCTCAGGGAAAGGTTCCAGCTGCCGCCGTTTTCGGGACCGAAAAATGCAACGGCGATCTTATTTTTGCACGCTACCGTGCGCCACATACGACCGGTGACCGTGCCGGAGAACGCCTTTGCGGTGGTGTCATCCGGGGTCAGCACGATAACTGCCGGCGCCCAAGGATCCATGCCGTCGGGCAGGTAATAGGTAGCAGTGCCAACATTCTGACCGCCCACCGTTACCTGCGCATCATGGAACAGACCCACATTCACGTTCAGATATGGGTTTTCCGGGTCATAAGCAAAGGTCTTGCCATCGCCCAGACCCATAGCTGCGGTCTTGCGGTCTACGGTAGTGTGCAGATCTCCGTTGGTCTGCTCCAGCTCTGGCGCAGCCAGAGCCGAGGGTGCCATGGCGGCCACGGTAGCGCCCAGCGCGGTAGCGGCGGAAAGCTTCATAAAATCGCGGCGTTTCATATTGTTTTCTCCTTCTTGTTCTTGTAAGTGTCTGCGTACTTTTTATGCCCAGCTTTGAAGGCTGGACTCTCTTGCTTTTTCTCCGACTTTTTCCTCACAGCAGGTGCCTTCCTGCTTCAATGTTGTACAAAGAATACCATTTACATTATGATTTGTAAATAGTATTTAGTGTTTTTTGTTACAATTAATATATTAGTATATCATTTTTTGTGAAAAGAGCTGATCAGCGAAAGTTCCCTATAACGCTGCTGTTTTTCATGATACACTTCCTTTTCTCTATGAAAACGCAAAAAGCCCCTGCACGCGGAGTGCAGGGGCTTTGGAAAGGCTTCTTACTTGCGGTTTGCCAGCAGGTTCTCGATCTTCTTCAGGGGGTCGATGATGCTGGAAACGGACATATCGTGGTTCAGTGCCACCACAAAGTAGGCAGCGTACTTGGAAACGTCCACGTCCACATACCAGTCACGGGTCAGCAGCTCGGGCATACGGTAGGTCAGGTTGGTGCCCACAACGTAGGTCAGGGTGCCGTCTGCCACAGCCTTGTCGAACTTGTCCAGACCGCTGGTGAACAGGGGGAAGGTGGCGTTGGCGATGATGTTGGCAGCACCGCGCTCCTTCAGGTTGCTGGCGACCTCCAGCATACTCTCGCCGGAAGCAATGATATCGTCCGCGATAAAGACGGTCTTGCCCTCCACGCTCTCGCCCAGATACTCATGGGCAACGATGGGGTTGCGGCCGTTCACCACGCGGGTGTAGTCGCGGCGCTTGTAGAACATACCCAGGTTGCAGCCCAGCACGCTGGAGAAGTACATATTGCGGTTCATAGCGCCCTCGTCCGGGCTGACCACGGTGAACTTCTCCTTGTCGAAGGACAGGGTGGGATCCTTCTTCAGCAGGCTCTTGAGCACCTGATAGGTGGGCATGGCGTTATCAAAGCTCATCAGGGGCACTGCGTTCTGCACGCGGGGGTCGTGTGCGTCAAAGGTGATAATGTTGCGCACGCCCATGGTCTGCAGCTCCTGCAGGGCCACAGCGCAGTCCAGGCTCTCACGCACCACGCGGCGGTGCTGACGGCCGCCGTACAGGCTGGGCATGATGACGGAAACGCGGTGTGCCTTACCGGCCACAGCCTGGATCAGACGCTTCAGGTTTGCAAAGTGGTCGTCCGGGGACATGTGGTTCTCGTAGTTGAACAGCTTGTAGGTGACGCTGTAATTGCCCGGGTCCACCACGATAAAGATATCGTCGCCGCGGACAGACTCCTTGACCAGACCCTTGGCGTCGCCGCTCTGGAAGCGGGGGCAGTCGCAGGAAATAATGAAGGTGTCTTTTTCAATTCCGGCAGCCTTTGCCCAACGGACAAGGTGCTTGTCGATCAGGCCGGTCAGCTCCTCGGCACCGGGGCAGGCGATCAGCCGCATATCCGCCACACTGGGCTGCTCAAAGAAGGACTTAGGGGAAATTTCAATAGACATAGTCACATAACTCCTTATTGCTGTTTACCATCCGTACCATGCACACAAGTGCGCATATCTAGTTTTATTTTATCACATTTTGTCGATTGTTCCATATCAATTTGTTTCATGTGTGGATTTTCTGCGCCTTGCACAGCTGTTTTTCCTTTTCCTGCAAGAGAATGTGAGTTTCTTACAAAAACGCGACCAAATCTTTACCGTTTCGCAAAGTTTATCTGATTTTTGAGGAAAAGTACGACTTTTTAAGTCCCCTTCTCTTTCCTCAGTGACGCAAAAAGACCGCTGCACGGTCGGGCGCAGCGGTCTCTCTTCACTTACCTTCTATCAGGGTAAAACGCTTTTTACAGGGCAGCCACGGCAGCCTTCAAGGCATCCACGCGGTCGGTGTTCTCCCACTTCACGCCCAGATCCTCGCGGCCCATGTGGCCGTAGGCGGCCAACTGGCGGTAGATGGGCTTGCGCAGGTCGAGGTCACGGATGATGGCGGCAGGGGTCAGGTCAAACACCTTCTCCACAGCCTGCTCGATCTTCTCGTCTGCCACCGTGCCGGTGCCGAAGGTATCCACCATGATGGACACAGGCTTTGCCACGCCGATGGCGTAGGCCACCTGTACCTCGCACTGCTTTGCCAGACCCGCAGCCACGATGTTCTTGGCCACCCAGCGGGTAGCGTAGGCTGCGCTGCGGTCCACCTTGCTGGGGTCCTTGCCGGAGAAGGCGCCGCCGCCGTGGCGTGCATAGCCGCCGTAGGTGTCCACGATGATCTTACGGCCGGTCAGGCCGGTATCGCCCTGCGGGCCGCCCACAACAAAGCGGCCGGTGGGGTTGATGTAGTACTTGGTGTTCTCGTCCAGCAGCTCAGCGGGGATGGTGGCCTTGATAACCTTTTCCATCACGTCTGCCCGCAGCTGCTCCATGCTCACGCTCTCGCTGTGCTGGCTGGAGATGACCACGGCGTCCACGCGCACAGGCTTGTTGTTCTCGTCGTACTCCACGGTCACCTGGCTCTTGCCGTCCGGGCGCAGGTAATCCATTTCGCCGCTCTTGCGCACTTCGGTCAGGCGCTTTGCCAGCTTGTGGGCAAGGCTGATGGGCATGGGCATCAGCTCGGGGGTCTCGTCACAGGCATAACCGAACATCATGCCCTGATCGCCTGCACCGCCCACCTGATCGTTGGTGCCCAGTGCAATATCGGGGCTCTGGCCGTCAATGTTGGAGATGACGGCGCAGGTGTCGGCGTCAAAGCCGAACTTTGCGCGGGTGTAGCCGATATCTGCCACCACCTCGCGGACGACCTTCTGGAAGTCCACATAGCAGCTGGTGGTGATCTCGCCCATAATGTGCACAAGGCCGGTGGATGCGCAGGTCTCGCAGGCCACGCGGGCGTTGGGGTCGTGGGTCAGGATCTCGTCCAGAATTGCATCCGAGATCTGGTCGCAGATCTTGTCGGGATGTCCCTCGGTGACGGACTCCGAAGTAAACAGGTGTCTAGCCATTTTTTGCCTCCTAAATGTTGCAGTTGCGTGTATTTACCATTCCATCAAGTTTGTTCTGAAAAATAAAAGCGCCCAGAGCCGAAAGCTCTGAGCGTTGCACTCTTATCTTCCGGTTTCCCGCAGGATTTGGCACCTTACGCTCTCGCGCAGGTTGTCGGGCTTCACAGGGCCTGTCCCCTCAGCCGCTCTTGATAAGTCGGTATTCAATTGGTACGCCACATATTCTATCATTGCAGCGTCAGATTGTCAAGATAAGTCGCACTTATTTTAGACATTCCTTTTAAATTGATGGAGCATTTCCCTGCTCCGGTGCGGCATGGCCGTCCCGGGCGGCGTGGAAAGCGCGTTTTTCCGCATACATCCGCTGATCCAGCTCCACCAGAAACTTCTCCACGCTGCCGCCCTCGTACTTTGCCACACCGGTGGAAAAGGACAGCTGAAAGCTGCCCGCCGGAGCGGTGGCGTTATAGTGCTGCACCCGCTGCTCGATGGCGGTGCAGATCTCGTCCAGCAGCTCCTCCGAGCCGTGACGGATCAGCACCATGAACTCATCGCCGCTCATGCGGATGGCTACCGAGTTTGCCACCAGCGCCCCGGACAGGATGTGCCCGATCTCCTGAATGGCGCGGTCGCCCTCGGCGTGACCATAGGTATCGTTGATCTCCTTGAAGCAGTTCACGTCCATCATGATGCCGTAAACGTCCTTCTCCTGCGTGGCGTGGATGCGGTCCAGACAGTAGTTCATGTACTTGCGCCCAAACAGGCCGGACAGCTCATCGGTATAGCCGCGCAGGCTGCGGGTCTGGCTGTCCACAAGCACAAAGGCGATAGCTACCGACAGCCAGCCAAAGGCCATGCCGTAGAATGCGCCCTGCAGCAGCGTGCCCACCGCACAGGTGACCACGAAGTAGTACACCGGGAAAAACTCCACCGTAATGCCATCGCGCTTGGCCTTATGCACCTGCCACACGCTCTCGGCGTAATAGCTGAACAGCAGCAGATACAGCAAAATATTCAGCGGGCCCCGATGGTAAGCGTTGTCCGCCGAAATGGAAAAGATCCACCCCGTGCCAAAAAGGTTTGCCACCAGCAGCACCAAAAGCGCCAGCAGCGGCGCACCCAGCAGCAGATGCCTTCTGCGCAGGCGTCCGGTGCTGCGGTAGACCCGAAAGTCCACATACAAACACCACGCATAGCCCACGCACACGGTAGCGCCGGTGCAGATGGTGTTGGTCAGGTACAGCCAGAACCGGCTTGCCGCGCCGGGCACGCCGTCCAGCAGAAAGCTGATCGTCTCTGTTGCCTGTGCCAGCAGCGTCACCACCAGTATCCGGCAAAACAGCGCTGTTCCAACGCTGTTTTTACTTTCGCCGCGCACCCGCAGTAAAAGCAGAAAGCTTACCAGCACCGCCCCTGTGCCATTGGCCACAAGGATCTCGGGTATATTCATTGCATTTCCTCCTCTGCCCGCCTTACCCCATAAAGCGGGCAGCCCCTATTTTATACAGTACCTATCTATATTATACACCCTGCCGCGCCCTGCTTGCAAGGCTTGGGCGCAAAAAGGCCGCTGCACAGCAATTTGTGCAGCAGCCCTTGAGAGATCATCCTTTGCAGTTCAGCCAAGCCCAGAGCTTTGCCGAAATACATTTTTTGCAGAAAACTTAATAGCCCTTTGCCTGCTCGCCGTTCAGGATCTTGACAGCGCGGGAGGTACCCAGACGGTCAGCGCCCAGTGCAAGGAAAGTCTCCATATCCTCCACGGTGGAAATGCCGCCGGCAGCCTTGACCTTGCAGCGGCCATGCACGCCCTTGACCATCAGCTCCACGTCGTGGAAGTTTGCACCTGCGGTAGAGAAGCCGGTGCTGGTCTTGATGTAGTCGGCACCGGCCTCGCAGACGATGTCGCACATCTTTTCCTTTTCTTCCTCGGTCAGCAGGCAGGTCTCAATGATGACCTTCAGAATCTTATCGCCCACAGCCTGCTTCACGGCACGGATGTCCTCGCGGACAGCATCGTACTCCTTGTTCTTCAGGCGGCCAATGTTGATGACCATATCCACCTCGGCTGCGCCGTTTTCGATGGCAGTCTTGGCTTCAAAGGCCTTGCTGGCGGTATCCATGGCACCCAGAGGGAAGCCCACCACGCAGCACACAGGGATGCGGCCTGCCATATACTCCACAGCCTGCTTGACGTAGCAGGTGTTGATGCAGACGGATGCGGTGTGGTTTGCAATGGCTTCGTCACACAGCTGCTGGATCTGGGGCCAAGTGGCCTCCGGCTTCAGCAGGGTATGATCGACATGGGACAGGATCTCTTCGCGGTTCATGTTCGTTCCTCCGTTGTTTTACTTGCTGGCACGGCGCACCTTTGCCATGCCCACAGCGCTCAGTGCGATCGCAGTCACCGATGCCGTTGCACCAATGATGCCCAGCACCAGACCGGAAACCAGGAATGCGAACCCTTTCAGACCACGTTTCATAATACCGTACCTCCTGAAAATTATTGTTTCTTTTTAAAGATAATGAGCTTGCTGAACACATAGTTCAGCAAGATCACCAGTACATTGGAAAAGACCTTCACGGCAAGGCCCCACATTGCCTGAGCATCGTAGGCGCTGGTGACGAAGATGGCTGTGGGGCCGTCCGCCCCGCCGATGACGGCAATGGCAGCGGAGCCATCTGCCACGGCGGCATGGCTCCCGGCAAAGCTGTTTGCCATGTAGAGGGTAGTATCCGGACCCAGCCAGCCCGCCACGGCGCCCAGCAGACCCTGCATGGCGGTGTCCACCAGCGCCGCCCCCTGTGCGGCAAAAAGGTTGCCCCCCACCATCATGATCACGGCATCCAGCACCATGGTGCCCAGACGGCAGGTGACAAAGGTGCCGAACTCCTTGGCCATAGCTTTGCCGGTGGTCTTGCTGCGGAAGACGAACGCCCGGTTGGTGCAGTAGGCAAACAGGATGCACAAGGCGTTATCCAGCACATTGCCCCAGCTGTTGGCGGCGGTGTAGCCGAACAGCCGGCTGAACAGCGCATACAGCACAATATTCAGCAGGGTGGTCAGTACGCCGAAAATCAGGTAACTGAGCACTTCCCAGTGCTTTTTGAAAAATTTTATCATGGCTTTGTTAACAAAAACAGCCCCGCCGCCGTTTTCCCGGCAACGGGGCTGCAGATCGCATTGTGTCAGAAGCTATGCTTTTGCACGAAGGGCTGATTACTCAGCGTCGTTGTTCAGCAGAGCCTTCATGGACAGGCTGATGCGCTTCTTGTCGAAGTCAACATCCAGCAGCTTCACATCGACCATATCGCCGACCTTCAGTGCGTCAGAGACCTTCTCAACGCGGTCATTGCTGATCTCGCTGATGTGGACCAGACCGTCAACACCCGGCAGGATGCGGACGAA
>ENA-UERY01000656-UERY01000656.1-human-gut-metagenome-genome-assembly--contig:-NODE-656-length-27479-cov-25.409861_pt1 | contig 27479 bp, 20 predicted proteins | sample MGYA00242989_ERZ507990 | MGnify/ENA primary metagenome ERZ507990 (study PRJEB26167, sample SAMN06115529) | human gut metagenome | host: Homo sapiens | place: China:Fujian | collected 2015-08-26...
TCCTTGATATAGTTCTCCAGCTCCTGCCAGACGGTGTAGCCTGCGGGCAGGAACATGGGCAGGCCGCGGCCCACCAGATCATCGGTCATGAACAGGCCCATTTCCTTGCCGATCTTGCGGTGATCGCGCTCGCGGGCCTCCTGCTGCTCCTTCTCCCAAGCGTCCAGCTCCTCCTGATTGCGGAAAGCCACGCCGTTGATACGGGTCAGCATCTTGTTTTCCTTATCGTTCTTCCAGTATGCGCCGGACTGCTGGGTGATCTTGAAAGCCTTCAGCGCCTTGGTGTAGGTCAGGTGGGGTCCGATGCACATATCAACGTACTCGCCCTGCTGGAAGAAGCTGAACTCGGTCTCGTCGGCCAGATCTGCCATGTGCTCGACCTTGTAGTGCTCCTGACGCTCCTCCATCAGCTTCTCAGCCTCGGCGCGGGGCAGGATGAAGGGCTTGATGGGCAGGTTCTCCTTGACGATCTTGCGCATCTCTTTTTCGATGTTGGCCAGATCCTCGTCGCTCAGCTTCTGGTCGCCCAGATCAACGTCGTAGTAGAAGCCGTTCTCGGTGGCAGGGCCGAAGGCAAAATCAGCCTGCGGATACAGGCGCTTGATGGCCTGTGCCATAACGTGAGCAGCGGTGTGACGGATAACGTGCAGCTCCTGATCCTGCGGGCACTCGTCCACATGACCGTCCTTGTAGATGATCTTCATAGTAGATTCTCCTTTGACAATGTGGTGTTGAACAAAAACAAAAAGCGCTCCACCCCGTAAAACTCACGGGATGAAGCGCCGATCAAATGTCTGCGTTCCACGGTTCCACCCGAATTGCGCGCTCCCCGGCGGGGAAACGCGCCCCTCGCAGTGCTGTAACGGGCACGCCCGGCAGAGGTTCGCCTCTGCACTCTGCGGTGGTAGAAGCCGGGGTCATGGCAGGCTGCTTGCAGCACCCGGAAACCCGGGGCAGCCCTCTCTGCGGCATGAAAAGCGGGGCTTCAGTTTGTCCGCATCAATGTTTTGGACAGGATGAAACTACGCTGATTGTAGCACGCCGGAACAAAAAAATCAAGAGATAACGGCGGAAATATACTTTTTTAAGCGCCCTGCTTCTCCACGCTGCGCACAGCCAGCGCCTTGGCGGGCTTCATCAGCAGCACGCAGACACCGTTAAAGAGCACAGAGCCCACGATGAAGGTGATAAAGAACTGCGGCAGATGGGCGGTCAGGGCAGGGATATCGATGCAGGCCACGGTCAGGTAGGCAAAGCCCACGTTGTTCAGCACCTTGGGTGCGTAGGGGTGCAGGATGATGAGGATGAACAGCACCACGGCCAGCGGCAGGATAAAGCCGAGGAAATCGCCCAGAACAGGGGTCAGGGCACTGATGGACAGCAGCGCCGCCACAGTGAGCACCAGACCCACAAGGCCGCCCAGCTCCACAGTGACAAGGCGATCCTTCACATCGCCCTCCAGCGTGAACATCATGATGTTGCTCAGGAAGATCAGCCAGCTGTACTCCATGCCGGTCAGGTGGATAACGGCGTTTACAATCAGGATCCAGACCAGCAGCATCAGGCGGAAGTAAAGCAGGAAACGCTTGGTTACGGCCTCGTTCATAGGGGTGTCCTCTCTTTCTCGTCTGTATTGACAAGTGTTTCTTTTCAAATATGCAGATATTTTGGCAAGCAGCACTTGCATTGAACAGGACGAGTATACAATACTTTCCAGAAAAAGACAATAGTTTAGCAACTAAAAATTGCATTATATGTAAATTCGGTATGGCGGGGGAGCCGGGGATGCAGACCGAAGGGGTGCTTCCCTGAGAGGGTTCTGTTCCTCGTCAAAACCGCAAAACTGTATTTTTTACAAGTACAGTTTTCAGGGCAATTTTGCAAAAGCTTACAAAAAACGTGATTTGAGGCGTCAAAATGCCTGAAAACACTTTCTCTTTTTTGCCGTATATGCTATAATGACAACTGTTCTCGCACAAGAAACAGGAAAATGTACGCACTAGGCGTACAGTGTAAGAGGAGTGTTACGATATGAAAACCTTGAAAGCGGTTGTAGCAAAATACAACCAGACCAGCCTGATCCTGCGCATCCTGATCGGCCTGGCAGTCGGTTCGGTGCTGGCGCTTGTTGCGCCGGGCGCGGGTTGGGTCGGCGAGCTGGGCAGCCTGTTCGTCGGTGCGCTGAAGGGCATTGCCCCGGTGCTGGTGTTCGTCATTGTGGCAAGCGCACTGGCACAGGGCTCGTCCAAGCTGGACCGCCGCTTTGGCACCGTGATCTGGCTGTACATGCTCACCACCTTTCTGGCGGCAGCCATTGCGGTCGTCACCAGCTTTATGTTCCCGGTCAAGGTGGTACTGGCCGATGCGGCACAGTCCGATGTGATCCCGCAGGGCTTGGGTGAGGTGCTGAGCACCCTGCTGACCAACTTTGTGGCCAACCCCGTCAGCGCCCTGATGAACGGCAACTACATCGGCATCCTGTTCTGGGCCTGTATGTTCGGCATTGCCATGAAGAACATCGGCGCAGAGAGTACCAAGGTCTTTCTGGCAAACACCGCCGATGCCGTTTCTCAGATCGTGCGCTGGATCATCAATCTGGCCCCCTTCGGCATCATGGGTCTGGTGTACACCAACGTTTCCGGCAACGGTCTGGCCATCTTTACCCAGTACGGCAAGCTGCTGGCGTTGCTGGTGGGCACCATGCTGTTCATGGCGCTGATCGTTTCCCCCTTCATCATGTTCATCTACCTGCGCTGCAACCCGTACCCGCTGGTATTCCGCTGCCTGAAGGAATCCGGTCTGACCGCTTTCTTCACCCGCAGCTCTGCAGCCAACATCCCTGTGAATATGTCCCTGTGTGAAAAGCTGGATCTGGACAAGGATATGTACTCCGTGTCCATCCCGTTGGGCGCTACCATCAACATGGACGGTGCCGCCATCACCATTACCATCATGACGCTGGCAGCAGCTAACACCTTGGGCATTCAGGTGTCTCTGCCCGCCGCCATCGTGCTGAGCGCCATGAGCGCTCTGGGCGCCTGCGGCGCTTCCGGCGTGGCCGGCGGCTCCCTGCTGCTGATCCCCATGGCCTGCTCGCTGTTCGGCATCTCCAACGACATCGCCATGCAGATGGTAGGCGTGGGCTTCATCATCGGCGTGGTGCAGGACTCGGTAGAGACCGCGCTGAACTCTGCCGGTGACGTGGAATTTGCCGCCACCGCCGAGTATCACCAGTGGCTCAAGGAAGGCAAGCCCCTGCCGGCTTTCCTGAAGGGCTGATCGTATCCCAGCACAAACAAAGCAGCCGCTGCACGAGAAAGTGCAGCGGCTGCTTTGTTTGTTGTAATGAAATTCACCCAAACAGCACCACGGCGTAGCTTACGCCGTCCTTTACCACATAAGCAACGCCCAGCTTGGTCTTGCCCTTTGCGGCTTTGGTCATGGTGTCAGTCTTACGACCGTCCGTCGGCAGAACAAAGATGATGTCCGAGGTGCCGTTGGATTCCAGATCTGTATCAATGTAAAAGCCCGGGACAAAGTCATTGTTGCCCATGCCGCCGCCGATGCCCTTGCCGATGCCCATGAGATCAAATGTATCAGCGTAACGACCAATTTTCATCTGTGCTTTTGCATCATTGCCGATATTACCCGTCCAAGAAAGCTCCGCTTTTTCCGTATTGACAGAGCAGGATCCTGGGTAGCTGGCGACCCAGTAGGCAACATAGTAAGCCTTTTCGCTCAGATCCTTGCTGTAGGTCATATTATCGAACTGTTTGCACAGCGCCTTTGCGCTTTCGGCGTTCGAGCGCTTGGGGCTCATCGGTGCGCCTACGCTGGCATCGCAGGCGGTGAATGCGGTCAGCGCCATCAGGCTGACCAGCAGGCAGGCCAGCAGTTTTTTCCAGTTTTTCATAGAACGATGCTCCTTTCTGTTCCGGGGTCGTTGCTTTTTGCTTTCTTCTGCATCCATGATACCTTTTTTTAACAGGAAATGCAATCGTTTTGGCGCAAAAAAACAGGCTGCCGTGCAAAAAACACGGCAGCCTGCGGAAAAAGCTTTATTTTGCGTACTCCACAGCGCGGCTCTCGCGGATGACGTTGACCTTGATCTGGCCGGGGTAATCCAGCGTATCCTCGATCTTTTTGGCGATAGCGCGTGCCAGCAGGATGACCTGATCGTCGCTGATGACGTCGGGCTTGACCAGAATGCGCACCTCGCGGCCTGCCTGTACGGCAAAGGCCTGCTCCACGCCCTCGAAGCTGGAGGAGATCTCCTCCAGATTTTCCAGACGCTTGACGTAGCTTTCCACGTTCTCGCGGCGGGCACCCGGGCGGGCGGCGCTGATGGCGTCGGCAGCCTGAATGATGAAGGCCAGCGGGGTCTTGGGCTCCACGTCGCCGTGGTGTGCCTCAATGGCGTGGATGATCTGGGTGTTCTCCTTGTACTTGCGGCAGATGTCCACGCCGATCTGGACGTGGCTGCCCTCGATCTCGTGATCCAGTGCCTTGCCGATATCATGCAGCAGACCGGCGCGGCGTGCCATGGTAACGTTCACGCCCATCTCGCCTGCCAGCAGACCGGCCACCCAAGCCACTTCCATGCTGTGGGTCAGGGCATTCTGGCCAAAGCTGGTGCGGTACTTCAACCGGCCGATCAGCTTGATCAGGTCGGGGTGCAGGCCGTGGATGCCCAGCTCCATCACCGCACGCTCGCCCTCGCGCTTCATCTGCAGTTCCAGATCGTGGCGGCACTTTTCCACCGTCTCCTCGATGCGGGCGGGGTGGATACGGCCATCGCCGATCAGGCGCTCCAGCGTCATGCGGGCCACCTCGCGGCGGGTCTGGTCGAAGGAGGACAGGGTAATGGCCTCCGGGGTATCGTCGATGATCAGATCCACGCCGGTGGCGGTCTCCAGTGCGCGGATGTTGCGGCCCTCGCGGCCGATGATGCGGCCCTTCATCTCATCGCTGGGCAGCGGCACCACGCTGACGGTGGTCTCGCTGCAATGGTCGGCAGCACAGCGGCTGACGGCCTGTCCGATGAGGTTGCGGGCGATGTTATCGCAGTTTTCCTTCAGGTCGGTCTCGTAGGCGGCAACGCGCACGGCCTTTTCGTGGGTCAGCTCCTCGTCCACCTTGTGCAGCAGCACTTCGCGGGCGTCCTCCTGGCTCAGACCGGCCAGCGTTTCCAGACGCTCCATCTCCTTGGCGCGCAGAGCGTCGATCTCTGCCAGACGCTCCTCGGCCTCAGCAGCGCGCTTTTTCAGCTCTTCTTCCTTCTTTTCCAGCGCCTCGGTCTTGCGGTCCAGCGCTGTCTCCTTCTGGTCGATGCGGTTCTCCTGACGGCTGATCTCCGCACGGCGCTGCTTGATCTCCTTGTCGGCCTCTGCCTTCTGGGCATCGACCTCGGCTTTCAGACGGAAAGCCTCGTCCTTTGCTTCCAGAACCGCTTCCTTGCGCTTCTGGTCAGCGGTCTTGATCGCCTCGTTCACCAGCCGGGTAGCCTCGGCCTCGGCGCTGCCGATCTGGGCTTCGGCAGTCTTTTTACGGTTGTTGTAACCAATAAAATAGCCCGCAGCCACACCGACAACAGCAACGATCAAGGCCACGATCACTCCGATCGCGGTCATTGCGTTCACTCTCCTTTGTTTCAATTCAATGCAAAATTAAAAGCAGGAGACGCTGCGCAGCAGGACACGGGCAATGATATAGAAAGAGCTTTCAATGCAAAAAGTGACACCAAAACCACACGCACCACCCAAAACCGGCGGCACGGGCAAAAGCATACGGCTTTTCTCTTTACGGTTCCATTTTATATCAAACAGGCACGCTTTGCCTGAAACGGGTACAGGGTCACACTGAAACCTGCGTACAGCGTCTTTGATTCCATACTACTAAATATAGTACGAAACATTTGCCCGCTTGTCAAGAGGAAAACCCTGCCCGCAGAACATTTTGTGCAGAAAAACAAAAATAAGATGGCCGAGGGGGTTCTCTCCTTCAAACCAAAAGGGCTGCCCCGGAGAACGGAGCAGCCCTTCTGGCTTATGATGAGAAGAAGAAAATGAAGGAGAATAGCTTATTATTTGGCGGCTTTTTCGCCCTCCGGGAAGATGATCTTATTCACAAAGAAGAAGATCACCATGGAGATGCCGCCGTTGAGCACGGTGGTGCCGATGTTGTAAATGAAGTCCGGTACCAGCAGACCGGCCACCGCCACCCAGATGCAGTTGATGGAGTTGACGATGCAGGTGATGATGCAGAAGGCCAGCACATACCAGCCGATCTGTTTTGCCAGATCGCCCTTGCTGCGGAACACAAAATTGCGCTGGATGGGGAAGTTGATGCACTCGCCGATGACCATGGCGATCATGTAGGCGCAGAAGTAGGGCAGACCGCCGTGGGCGGCATCGTAGCCGAGGATGTTCCACTTGAAGGTCTCGCCGAACAGGGTGATGTCAATGCCCGGCCAGCCGAAATCCACCATTGGCAGGCTTGCAAAGGCCTTGGGCAGAAATTGCAGCAGCAGGTACTTGAACACGGTGATGAGGTTGGACACGATGACGAACAGGCCGCCCTCGCGCACCCACTTGGCAGCGGCGGGGTGCTTTGCCGCAAAGTTATTCCAGAAATTCATAGCCTGCTTCCTTTCAGCTGTTTTTCAAGCGCTCTTCCATGCAGCTGTTCAGCACGAGGTTCTTCACGGCCTCAAAAATCACCCGCACAAGGCCGATGATCCAGAAGCCCTGCAGCTCCATCACGATGCCGTCCACCATGCCCATGCTGATGGCGCCGTTGGTCATTTTGGCCAGCGCACGCAGAGGCATATTGTACTGGAACAGGATGTTCAGGTCGGGCTTGCCCTTTTTGATGCTGCGGCGCAGCAGGGTGCCCAATACCGCCGCTGCCAGCCAGCCGATGGGGCTGCGTCCGTGTCCCATCTCGCCCAGCGTCATTTTGCGGTCGATGTGCACCTTGTTCTCCGGGATGGGACGGCCCAGCAGCGCCTCAAACTCCGCATCCGGCACGTTCTGCACCTGCGCAGTGCGGTAATGCTCCAGATTTTTGCCCGCATAGGGGTCGGGTGCGCCGGTGCCCGCCACCGTGACAGCGGCAGTCAGGCGGATATCGGCGCTGGAAGCGCCCACCAGCAGCTGATAGCTGCCGCCCTCCACCTCCCAGCGGTCGGTCTTGACATTCCAGTAGCGGAACGCCTTATCGTCCAGCGGGATGGTGACGGCCTTGCTCTCTCCGGCTTCCAGCTGCACCTTGGCAAAGCCCTTCAGCTCCTTGACGGGGCGGAAAACTTTTGCATCCGGCTTTGCCACATACAGCTGCGCCACCTCGGCACCTGCACAGCTGCCGGTGTTGGTGACAGTCAGGGTCACGCCCTTTTCGTCTGCTTTCAGGTCACTGTACGCAAAGCTGGTGTAGCTCAGGCCGTAGCCGAAGGGGAAGGCGGTGGGCACACCGGCGGTGTCGTAGTAGCGGTAGCCCACATACAGACCCTCGCGGTACTCCACAGTGGGGCCGTCGCCGCCGAAATGCGCTTTTGCGGGGGTGTCGGCGTAGCTGCGCGCCCAAGTCTCAGCCAGCTTACCGCAGGGGTTCTGCGCACCGGTGAGCACCTCGACCAGTGCGCCCGCACCGGCCTGACCGCCCAAGCAGCCGTAGACCAGCGCCTTGCAGTCCTTGACCCAATCGCTTTCCAGCGAGGAGCCCGCACTCAGCAGCAGCACCACGTTGGGGTTCGCTGCCGCCACAGCGGTCAGCAGTTCCAGCTGGTTTTCGGCCAGCTTCATGTCGGCGCGGTCGATGCCCTCGCTCTCCTTGATCTCGTCCAGACCCATGCACAGCAGCACCACATCGGCGTTCTTTGCCAGCAGCACCGCCTCGGCCTTCAGCGCCTCATCGGGCTTGCCCTGCCGGTCAAAGCCCTTGGCGTAGCCGACGCTGTTCAGGCCGCTTTCGGCAAGGCAATCCAAGAAGGAATCCACCTTGATGGAGTTGACAGCGCTGGAACCTGCACCCTGATAGCGGGGCGTCTGGGCAAAGTCGCCGATGACCGCCACCTTTTCCCCTTTTGCAAGGGGCAGTAGGCTGTTTTCGTTCTTCAGCAGCACGATGCTCTGGGCAGCAGCCCGGCGTGCCAGCGCGTGGTGGGCATCGGCATCGAACTTGCCGGGTGCGGCATCCACCGCCGCCTTGGTGGTAAACACCAGCTCCAGCAGCTCGTCCAGCCGGGCGTCCACGTCTGCCTCAGTGATCTTGCCGGTCTGCACCGCCTTCATCAGCTCCCGGATGGCGTCCCCGCCGGGGGCGGGCATTTCCAGCGTAGAGCCGTTCTTTACGCCGAGGGCGTGGTCGTTGCTGCCGCCCCAGTCGGTGACCACTGCGCCGTCAAAGCCCCAGTCCCTGCGCAGGATATCCATAAGCAGGTGGGCGTTCTCGTTGGCGTAGGTGCCGTTGACAAGGTTATAGGCGGACATGATGGTCTTGGGCTGCGCCTCCTTGACCACCATCTCGAAGCCGGTCAGGTAAATTTCCCGCAGGGTGCGCTCGTCCACGATGGAATCCGAGGCCATGCGGCGCAGCTCCTGACTGTTCACAGCAAAGTGCTTGGGGCAGGCGGCGATGCCGTTTTTCTGGATGCCGCGGACGTAGGCCGCCGCCATCTTACCGGCAAGGTAGGGGTCCTCCGAGAAATACTCGAAGTTGCGGCCGCACAGCGGGCTGCGCTTGATGTTCAGGCCGGGGCCCAGCAGCACCGACACGCCCTGTGCCGCTGCCTCTTCGCCCATGGCTGCGCCCACAGCCTCGCCCAGTGCCGGGTCCCAGCTGTTGGCAACAGTGGCCGAGGTGGGGAAGCAGGTGGCGGGCACACTGGGGTTCAGGCCCAGATGGTCAGCTGCGCCCGCCTGCTTGCGCACGCCGTTGGGGCCGTCCGACAGGGTAATGGCCGGGATGCCCTTGCCCGGCAGCGCCCGGGTGGTGAACACTGTGCCGCCGCTCAGCAGAGCGCATTTTTGTTCCAGACTCAGGCTGTTGATGATATCTGTGTGTTTCATGGCATTTTCCTCTTTGCCTTTTCCATCCAGAAAAGGCCCGCTGTTTTTACGCAACGGGCCTTTGGTCTGGTTTCAGTTCAGGTGCTGCGTCCGTTCAGAGCGTCTTGCCTAGAATCAGGCGTTGACTTCCTCTTCCTTGCGCTTTTTGTAACCCTTGAGGGTCTTGACCTCCAGCGTCACGAACAGCAGAGCCACCAGAACATCGGCACCGATCAGGACGATCTGCCACTTTGCCATACCGGGGTTCAGGTTCTCCTCTGCGTATGCACGGCTGTTGACCACGGTGTAGAGGATGTTCTTTGCGGACTCGCGCAGGGCCTGCTTGCTGCTGTTGGTCAGCACGGTCACGGTGTTGAAGTCGTTGCCGGTGGTGCAGAGCATCAGGTCGTTGCCGTTGCGGACGCACTGGTCAGCAGTCATGTAGCCGGAGACGCCGAAGTAGTCTGTCTCGACGAAGCCCACGAAGCCCCACTCGCCGCGCAGGACGTTCTTCAGCAGCTCCTTGCAGCCGCCAGTCCAGCGGGTGCCGATGTAGTTGAAGGAAGACATGACCGCGTGGCAGTCTGCATCCTTGACGGAGATCTCGAAGGGCTTGAGGTAGATCTCACGGATGGCCTGCTCGTTGGACCAGGTCGCCACCATGGAACCACGGTTGCCTTCCTGATCGTTCAGGGCGAAGTGCTTCATGTAAGCATACACACCGCGATCCTGTGCGCCCTTGATGGCGTTGGAAGCCATCACGCCGGACAGCACGCCGTCCTCGGAGTAGTACTCGAAGTTACGGCCTGCAAAAGCAGTGCGGTGGATGTTCATAGCGGGACCGTACCAGCCGGAGGTATCCATCTCGTCAGCCATCTCGCCGATGCTGTCGCCGAAGGCGTAGGCCAGATCCTTGTCCCAGGTCATGCCGATGAGGGCAGCAGCCGGGAAGCCGACGGAACCGACACCGGTGAAGAAGTTGTTGATGGAAGCCGGGCCGTCGCAGTCACTGGTGCGGACCTTCTCGATGCTGGAGACCGCAGCGGTCTGGTAGCCGCCGAAGCCGATGATCTGCTGCAGATCGTCGATGGACATCTGATCCAGCAGGGCATCCCACTGGGCGTCGTTGTAATCCACGCCGCGCAGGTCGGCCAGCTTCAGGCCGTTCTTGGCACCGGTGGTGATGTCGGCGGCGTTGGCGTCGTCATCCTGCTGATAGCCAGCTTCGACGTAGGTGTGTGCGTTGTCGAAGGCAGCCTTCTGCTCGTCGGTCATCTCATAGGTGGCGGGAGCAGCGGTCGCCTCGGCATAGTTTGCAAAGCCGTCGGCGCGGGACAGATAGGTGATCTCGCCTTCTGCGAAATCGAACTCGTTGGTAGCGGCCACAGCATCGCTGCCGCGCTTGTTGGACTCGTTGTAGACGCTGTCGGATGCAACGGTGTAGACTTCAGAATCGGCAACGGTGTGGGAATCATCGTTCGCGCTGATGACATAGTCGCCAGCTTCCAGCACATAGCAGCCGTTGGTCTGGTAATCATAGGAAGCCAGCTGCTCCACCGGGATGGAGAACTCGATGGTCTCGGATGCGCCGGGTGCCAGCTCAGAGGTCTTGGCGAAGTCCAGCAGGTTTGCGGTAGCCTTCTCGATGCCGCCGTTGGTGTAGGGAGGATTGCTGTAAATTTCTACAACATCCTTGCCCGCCACAGCGCCGGTGTTGGTGACAGTAACGCTGAAGTTCAGGTTGGTGCCGTCGGAGGTGATGCCGCTCATCTCCTTGGTGAAGGTGGTGTAGCTCAGGCCATAGCCGAAGGGGTAGACCACTTCTTTGTCGTAGTCGATGAGACCCTCGGCGGCGGCAGTTTCGTAGAACTTGTAGCCCACGTAGATGCCTTCCACGTAGTTGACGAAGGACGGGGTGGTGCCTTCCGGATCAAAGAAGGTGGAATCGGAATTCAGCTCCTCGGTGTTGGTGTACTTGAAGTCGCCGAAGTTGTTCCACCAGGGCGCATTCTTCAGGTTGGAAACATAGGTATCCACGGTACGGCCGGAGGGGTTGACCTCGCCGGAAACGACCTTGCCGAAGCCCTCAAAGCCGGACTGGCCGGTGCCGGGGCAGAGCAGGACGCCCTTGATCTGGGGGTAATCCTTCAGGAAGTCCATCTGGAAGGCGTTGGCGCCGTTGTAGACCAGAATGACGTTGTCGAAGTTTGCGGTGACCAGGTCGAGCAGGTCTTCCTCACGGTTGGACAGCTGCAGGAAGTGGTCGCCCTTATCCCAGTCGTTACCCTCGTTCAGAGAGTCGTCGTAGGTACCGTTGTAGTAAGTGGTGCCGCGCTCAGCGCCGTAAGCCTGTGCCACGCGGCGGATCCAGCTGCCATCCACAACGGAAGCCATATCGGTGGGCAGATCTGCGCCCTCGCCGCCGACACGGGTGATGACGACCATTGCGGTATCCGAGAATGCTTTTGCGTTCTCCATCATCTCATCGGTGTACAGACTGACATTGGGCTCCGGCAGGGTCCAGTCCTGCGCCGCTATGCTAACGCTGGGGCGGTCTGCCTTGTAGTCGGTGTAGAACTTGCTCAGTTCCTCGTTGGTCTCGATGCCGGCATCGTGCAGGCCGGTCAGCAGATCGGTGACGGGGTAAGTGGCGTTCAGCGCACCGGAACCGGTGCCGCCGTAGCAGGGGTTGGTGGAAGCCCAGCCGAAAACGTTCAGCTTGGAGCCGGAAGCCACCGGCAGGATGCCGTCTTCGTCCTTTGCCAGAACGACACCGTCTGCGGTGATCTCATTCACCAGCTGGGTGGCTTTTGCAGAGGTCTCCTCGCTGATGGTGCCGCTGCCGGACACCAGATCCAGCATGGTGGACATGGGGCCGGTGCAGATCAGGTTGACAACGATGGTCAGTGCCAGCAGAATGGCAAGGCCAGACTGTGCACGGATCATCTTTTTCTTTGCTTTGGGCAGTTTGCGCACCGCGATCATCACAACGACCGCCAGTGCAAGCACTACACCAAACGCGATGAGGTACCCACGAACATTCGTAAGGACCTGCATCACGTCATCCATATTGATGGACAACATAGTTTTCTCCTCCTTGTTTTGTCGAATCGGACAACGGCGGGGACACCCCCGCCAGCTTGGCTTTATGATACCAGAAGCTGACGAGGAATTTTCAATTTGTTCATAATCTGTCGTTTTGAACGCATAATTTGCAAAAGTTACAATAAGGTTTCAAATTTTATTGTGCTAATACACAAATTTTATCCGGCTGTATTTGTGCACCCTGCCAGACAGCAAAAAAACGGCAGGGGATACCTGCCGTAAAAATATTATTGCTTTTGGGGCAGCGGGAACAGGATGCGCAGGGTGCACCAGTTGTTTTCCCAGTGCAGCGTCATGCTGCCGCCGTGCTGCCCGACGGTGGTGCGGACACTTTTCAGGTCCGACCCCTGCTTCGGCAGACCGTCCGCATCCAGTGCGGGGGCGGCCTCTGTATAGTGCTCGAACCGCAGCATGGCAAAACCGCCCTGACTGTACACCGCCACCTTGATGAGCCGCTTTTCGGGGTCCGGTTCGGCGCGCACGGCGGCAATGGCGTTGTCCAGCGCCACGCCCACGATGGTGCACAGCTCCCGGATGGTGAGAAAGCCCAGCATCCTGCCGTCCGCTACACTGGTGATGGTAATGTTCTCCTGCTGGCATTCCATGGTCTTGGCGGTGAGCAGGGTATCCAGCACCGGGTTGCCGGTCTTGTTCTCGGCCTCGTACTGGCGGATGTTCTGCTCCATGGCAGCAATGGCGGCGTTCTGCTTGGTCTGATCCTGCTCCTCCCGGATGCGGGCAAGCTGGACTTTCAGTTCATGGTACCGCCGGTTGATGAGGTTGATGCCCTCCTTGCTGCGCTTGTACTGCTCGTACTGGCGGTGCAACACCTCGTCCATGGCGGCAAGCTCGCTGTGCAAAGCGTTCTCCTGCAGCTGCTCGTGCTGCACAGATAAGATCAGCACGCCGGAAAAATCCACCAGTGTGCGGATGGAAAAAATGCTCATGTTGATCTCGCTGCCGGGCAGAAAGCCCAGATTGCTCACCGCAAAGGCAGTCAGCGCCAACATGACCGCCGTCAGGGCGGCGCTGCCGCCGATCTGTAAGTGCCCGGCGGGCTGGGGACGGCGGTGCTGCAGATAGCACATAATGCCGAACAGCGTCCCATACACCAGCGCCAGCAGCAGCAAAGACAGCGGCTCCCATGGGCCGCGGGCGGGCCAGAGGGCGCAGTGCAGCTGCCACTCCACGCTGGCGGCAAGCTCTGCCAGAATAAACGCCCGGGCGCAGTGATACCCGGCTTCCAGCAGGGTGATGCTCCACACACCCCATAAATATAAGTAGGAAAGCCCGATGGCCGTTACCATGCAGGGGATCCAGAGCCCGCCGGGCACGTTGCCCGTCAGCTCCAGAAAGGCCGACAGCACCGCCGCCCACAGCAGGGTGATACCCCCGGTGACCGCTCTGGAAAAGCGGGGCGCAAGCGCCGGGGTGAACAGCAGCACCGCCAGACACTCGGCAAGGGCGGTGTACAGCCGGGGGATATCCGGCAGCGCGGTCATGAGCCTTCACCTCCGATGTAGTCGGTCAGTGCGGCAAGAAAAGCCTTGCGCTTGGGGCGGCTGACCTGCAGCTCGCAGGGGCCCACCTGCACGGTGCTCTGCCGCAGCTCCCGCACCTGTGCCAGATTGACAAGGTAGCCGCTGTTGCACCGGGCAAAGGGGCAGTCTGCCAGCTTTTCCTCAAAGGCCTTGAGGGCGCCGGGGGCGGAAAAATCGCCCTCGTCGGTGTAAAAGTGCACCCGGTGACCCTCGCTTTCCAGATAATAGATGCTTGCGGTGTCCAGCCGGCGCAGCCCGCCCTCCACCGGCACGGTCAGGTAGTGCTTTGCCCGCTTTTCCAGCCGGGCAACCGCCTTGAGCAGCTGCTGCGAAAAGGCAAAGTAGGGCACCGGCTTCAGCACATAGTCCAGCGCTCCCACCGAGTAGCCCCGGATGGCGTACTGCGCCATATTGGTAATGAAGATCAGGATGACGTCTGCATCCATCTGCCGGATGCGCTCTGCCGTGGTCATGCCATCCAGATGCTTCATCTCCACATCCAGAAAAATAATATCGTAGACCGCGCGGTAATCCTCCAGAATATCCACGCCGTCCGCAAAGACCGTCACTTCAAACTCTGTCCCGTACTGCCGGGTATACCGCCGGACATACTCCTGCAATACCCCCTGTACCTCCGCGTCGTCCTCTACGATCGCCACCCGGATCATGACCACACCTCCCTTACCACACCTTTGTGGAACTGTTACGGCTCTATTATAGCGCAATCCCGTCCGGTTTGCCAAGGGGGCACTCCGCAACAAAGGGCAGGGCGGCCCACAGGCCGCCCTGCCCTTTGTGTTGAGTTCTCTTACGCTCACGCCCAGTTCTTCCGGCCGTAGCGGGTGGTCAGCTGGCAGATCTCTTTCTGGAGTTTCTTGGTCAGCTGGGTCTTTTTCAGCCGCCAGCGCCAGTTCTGGCCTACGGTGGAGGGCTTATTGATGCGGGCGGCGTTATCCAGCCCCAGCCAGTCCTGCATGGGGATGGTCAGCATGTGGTGCAGACCAAAGGGCAGCAGCAGACGCTCCAGCGTACCATAGATGAACGGAGCCAGAATGGGAGAAGTCTCGGAAGAGTTGGCGATCCAGATGCCGAAGTTATTGATGCCGGTCTGCACCACAGGCCAGAACAGCGACAGCACGATGGAAATGACCACCGAGTAGACAGCGTAAAAAACGCTGCATCCTCCGGGGGTATTTTTATGCCCCAAAAGGCACAAAAGAATGCCCGCCCACCTGTGGAAAACCACGGTGAGCGGGCATTTTATGGTTTATCGTTTGCGCGCTGTAAAAGCATTCAGAGGGCGGCGGTCTGGGGTACCAGCCGGAAGAGCATTACGGGCAGCGCGCTGTTTGCAAAATCCAGCGTATAGATGAGCTTTCCGCGCTCTGTTTCAAACGGCATCTCCGTCTGTGTGCCGTCCGGGGCAATGCGCACAAGCTTTTTGCCTTCCAGCAATCCGGCGGGCAGCGCGAGCCTGACCAAACCGGTGGGCTGCGTCAGGCTGCCTGCGGTTTCAAAGGCCACACTCAGGTATTCCCCATTCGTCCGTGCGGTCACATCCTCCGCAGAAAGGCTGCCGCTGATAGCCCACGCCGTTGCGGCTTCGATCTTTTCCAGCTGCGCGGCGTTTTCTGCCTGCCCGCACACGGGGCAGAAGGTCAGCGTTTCGCCTTCCGCAGTGCGGAAAGTAAACTTCCGGCAATCGGTGCTGCCAGTGTGCGCGCAGCCATCTCGCAGACAACTGGCGCTCTGAGAGCCGGTTCCGTTCGGGGACCATGCACCGAACTGGTGTCCCAGCTTATCGGTCGGGTCTGCGGTGTAGCTGTCTTTGCAACGGCTGCAAGTAAAGATGGTATAGCCGTCTGCTTCACAGGTGGGCTCTACGGTAACAGCCTGATAATCATGGTTCAGCGCGGGCTGCTCTGCATAGGTGGTATAGTTGCAGCGGGAGCAGGTTTCGTAAGCGTTCCAGCCGGGTTCCGTACAGGTGAGGGCTTTTGCATCGTGATTCACCAGATCATGGTTCAGCGCGGGCAGCTCCGCGTAGGTGGTATAGTCACAACGGGAGCAGGTGTCGTAGGCGTTCCAGCCGATTTCCGTACAGGTGGGGGCTTGCGCTGCGTGCTGCTTCAAATCGTGGTTCAGCGCGGGCAGCTCCGCATAGGTGGTATGGTCACAGCGGGAGCAGGCTTCGTAAGTATCCCAGCCGATTTCCGTACAGGTGGGGGCTTTTGCTTCGTGACGCACCAAATCATGATTCAGTGCGGGCAGCTCCGCATAGGTGGTATGGTCACAGCGGGAACAGGTTTCGTAAGCGTTCCAGCCGATTTCCGTACAGGTGGGGGCTTTTGCTGCGTGCTGCTCCAGATCATGCTGTGCAGGCAGTTCCACATAGGTGGTATAGTCGCAGCGGGAGCAGGCTTCGTAAGCGTTCCAGCCGATTTCTGTACAGGTGGGGGCTTTTGCTGCGTGCTGCTCCAAATCATGATTCAGTGCGGACAGCAACGGAGTGGCAAAATAGTCGCAGCGGGAGCAGGCAACGTGCGCCCAGCCCTCTCCCGTACAGGTGGGGGCTGTTATCACGCGCTGCCTCAGATCATGTTTCAGCGCTGGCAGCACCGGAGTGTCGTAATAGTCGCAGCGGGAGCACTTAACGTAAGCCCAGCCGGTTTCCGTACAGGTGGGGGCTGTTATCACGGACTGCCTCAGATCATGGTTCAGTGCGGGCAGCTCTTTGCGGGTGGTATAGTCACAACGAGAGCAGGTATCGTAAGCATCCCAGCCGATTTCCGTACAGCTGGGGGCTTTTGCATCGTGATGCACCAAATCATGATTATTTGGGTCTTTTTCGCCGTATTCCGCGCCGCATTTTTCGCAGGTTTTGCCTGTGGTGCAGGTGGGCGTTTCGGTGCCGCCGGTATGTACCTTTAAATACGAAACATTGCCATCGTTGTGGCAGTTCTTGCATTCAGCTACATAAAACCTATGAGAGTTCGAATCATATTTTCTGTATCCAAGGATCTCACGTGTCTCCACACTCTCACAGTTTTTGCAGCGCACCGTGGTTGTTTCTGCCGCCGCTTTTAACACGATCCCCGGTATCAGGCACACCATTGCCAGCACCGTCAAACACCGGATCAGCCATTTTTTCATGTTACTCCCTCCTTGTCATCAAACCTTGTTATCCTTTCAGATCAAACTGCACGGACAGCGATGCAAGCACGGCATCTACCACCTTCCGCGCCTCGGCAAGCATATCGATCTCCGCCACAAAAGCAATGACCTGCTCGCGCTCCTGCGCGGGGACCTGCAGCGCACTCAGGCTCATGCTCAGATAGCGCCGTATTTTGCGCTCCAGCGTAAAGTAGGGGTCGCACCGCCGTGCCATGTAGCCGCGCATCATGCCAGCCGTGCCCAGCTCCATCTCGTAGAAATCGCACTCGGCGCACCCGGGCAGATACGCGCTGAACGCCGCCTGCAGCTCGGCCGTGGTGCTGCGGTGGATGATCTCCGCCGTAGCGGGGAAGGTGTACGCCTCCACATAGATATCCCGCAGGTTCTCGCTCAGCTCGGTCATCGCCAGCTGCAAAGCCGTCTCCACCGCGTAGAGGTACACCGGCGAGGGGGCGTTTGCCGCCAGCGGCCTTACCGCGCCGAACTGCCTGCTGAACATCATGCCGATCAGCTCGGTCAGCACACCGTCCTTGGTGCGGAAAATATTCTGGAACGACCCGGCAGAAACATCTGCTTCCTTTAAAATTTCTGCCACCTTGGTGTTCGTGTAGCCTTTTTCCAGAAAAAGCTGGACACAGGCGGTCAGGATCCGCCGTTTTGCTTCCTTGCTGTCGTATCTGCGCGCCATTGGAAATCATCCTTTTCTATGATTAGTTTCTGACCCAATTATATATTGATTTTAGAATTGCGTCAAGTAAACTTTTAAGGGCGTATTTTGGGCAGTTTGACGAGGGAGAGCTTTCTGCGGGTGCGCATCCGGGCAAAACAAAGCGCAATGGACATTGCTGTTATCCGCTGCCGCAGCCAGACAGCGCGCGGCAGCAAAAAAGAGGCCACCGATCGGGGTGACCTCTTTTCAGCATATTTTCAGCGTAAATCCCGCCGCAGGCGAACCCACCATCTCCATGACGGCTCTTTGGGAGTTGCTCTTTGCGTAAGATAGCAAAATAAATCTTATTTCTGACAGAAAGAGCCGAACCCGTGCAACGAGTCCGGCCCTTTCTGTGCTTTGGTTGGATCTTAAGCAAAGTTATGGTAAATGAAGAAGTTGGCTTTGGGAGTTTACAGCAGGCTCAGTGCTTCCTCGTCTGCCACAAGGATGCAGTCCGGATGCAGCTGCAGGATGCTGCCGGGGCAGGCAGGGGTCACAGGGCCGGTCACGGCGTCCTTGACGGCCTGTGCCTTGGCTTTACCGTTGGCTACCACCAGCACCTTGCGTGCCTGCATGATGGTCTTGATGCCCATGGTGTATGCCTGTTTGGGGACAAGGGCCTCGTTGCCGTCAAAGAAGCGCTTGTTGGCTTCGATGGTAGTGGGTGCAAGGTCGATGCAGTGGGTCTCCAGCTCAAAGGCTTCGCCCGGCTCATTGAAGCCGATATGACCATTGGGGCCGATGCCCAGCAGCTGCAGGTCGATGCCGCCCAGCTTGTGGATGATACCGTTGTAACGGGCACACTCGGCGGCGGTGTCCAGATTGGTGCCGTCCGGCAGGTTGGTCTTGGCCGGGTCGATATTCACCTTGCTGAACAGGTTCTCATTCATGAAATACCAGTAGCTCTGGGGGTGCTCCTTGGGCAGGCCGCGGTACTCATCCAGATTGACAGTAGTGACCTCGGAGAAATCCAAATCGCCTTTGTTGTACCAGTCCACCAGTTGGGCATAAGTGCCCACCGGGGTGCCGCCGGTGGCAAGACCCAGTACACAGTCCGGCTTCATGATGACCTGTGCGGAGATGATGTTGGCCGCTTTGCGGGACATATCCTGATAATCTTTTGCGCGGATGATCTTCATAATAATACTCCTTTTATAGTACCGTTACGCCTGCGTTCCGGCAGGCCTGTAAAAATTCTACGGGCAGCTTTCCGTCCGAGATCACAATATCAATATCGGACAGCTCGCAGATGTGGAACGTGCTTTTCAGTCCGATCTTGGAGGAATCCAGCAGCACGGCTTTCTGCTCACAGCGGCGGAGCACGGTCTGCTTGAGCCGTGCTTCATCCTCCACGCCGCAGGTAAAACCGGTTTCCGGGCTGTAACTGGTCACGCCCAGCAGCAGCAAATCAAAGTTGATGCCCTCCATCGTCTGGATGCTCTGTGCACCGCAGACGCTCATGCTGAACCGGTTCAGGCTGCCGCCCGGCAGGGACACATGGGGCTTTTCCAGCTTTGCCAGCTCCATGGCGCAGCTCAGGCCGCTGGTGTAGATGAGCATGGGCTGATCCGGGATGCACCGGGCCACTGCTGTGGCGGTGCTGCCGGAATCCAGAAACAGGGTGGTGTTGGGGCGCAGCAGAGCAGCGGCTTTTTCGGCAATGATCTGCTTTGCTTCGGCATTGCGGGCGGAACGGCGGCTCAGCAGGTCGTCTGTACCTACCACCTGCTCCACCGACTTGACACCGCCATGCACCCGCACCACACGGCGGGCTTCATCCAGTGCTTTCAGGTCGGTGCGCAGGGTCATTTCCGAAACGGAAGGGAAAGCTTCCTTGAGCTGGGCAAAGCTAATGCTGCCTTTGCGGTTCACCAGCTCCACGATTTGATTGCGGCGTTGTTCCATGGGGGATTCCTCCTGTCTGCGTTTGTCCTGTCCCATGGCACGTTCCGCTTAGTCCTCCGGGTTGAAGTTTGCCAGCAGATATTCCTCTGCTTCCGGGCACCACAGGCCGTTGTGGGCATCCACGATGTCAGCCAGTGCGGTATAGCGGGGGTCGTTGTCCTGTTCGCCCTTGGCACGCAGATCGGTCAGGGCGATGAGGGGCATGGTCAGGTGGGTGTAGATCAGCTTTTTGCCGCCGGGGATCTTGGGCAGGTTGAGGGTGGTCTCGGCAGCGGCGTTCAGACCGCCGATGTGGGTGACCATCACAGCCGGATCGATGCGCTTAGCGGCGGTCAGTTCCAGCGACTCGATCATGTCGGCGGTATTACCGCCGGTGGTGCCCATGACATGGGTAGAATTGTAGTGCACATCGTAGAAGTTCATCTTGGCGCTGAACTGCTTGTCGGTGGGGCCTGCAAAGAAGTTCAGGCAGCCGTCACGACCCAGCACAGCACTGGACAGCTCCACCACCGGCGCGATGGGGGCGTAGCAGAACACATCATCAAAGCCGGTACCGCCGGTCAGCTCCCGCAGCTCGGCAGCGGGGTCTGCCATGTTGGCGGTATTGACGAAGTACAGGTCGATGCCGTCCTTCTCCTTGACCTCCTTCGGGGGGAAGAGGGACTCCGCACGGGCCAGACGATCCTCGTTGATATCGGTGACCACCACCATGCCGGGGCGCACATCACGGTGCAGTGCGTAGGTCAGAGCACCCAGACCCATGGGGCCTGCACCGGCCAGAATCGCCAGCTTGCCACCCTTCTTGATGCCCATATCGTGATGGTATACCCCCATCTTGGTGTGGTAGGCGGCGTTGAAAGCACCGATGGAGCAGCTCATAGGCTCGGCCAGAGAAGCCTCGTAGTAAGCACGGCCCTTGTACTCCAGCAGGCAGCCCAGTTCCATGACCTCGGCAGGGATGATGCAGTAGGTGGCGTCGCCGCCGAAGAACTCGTAGGAGTAGCCGGGGCTCCACATGGTGCCCTTGTAGTTCAGGGCGGGCTGCAGGGTGAACTTCATGCCGGGCTTGAACTTGTCCTGATGCGCCTTGCCCACCTTGACGATATCACCGGCGAACTCGTGACCCATGATGGCGGGGTGCTCGGCTACATCCGGATGCACACGCTTGTGACCAGTGCCGAGGATGGCGCACTTGTAAGTAGACATGCAGATGCTATCGGAAACGACCTTGACCAAGATCTCATCGTCCTTGATCTCCGGCAGTTCAAAAGTATCCAGACGCAGATCGTTGGCGGCGTGCAGACGAACAGCTTTGACTTTCATAATGAAACTCTCCTTTTATTATAACAGTTACCGTTGTGTTTTCAAGAAGTTTTACAGATGCTGGAAGGTGACCAGCGGCAGCAGTTCTTCGATCTGGCTGCGCTCTGCGGCCTGTGTGCCGCTGCACATCACATTGGCGGCTCCTGTGGCGATGGACAAGCGAACGGTGTTTTCTTCGCTAAGCCCTTCCGCTTCGGCGTAGGCGAGAGCGGCGACCACGCTGTCGCCGGCACCCACCGTGCTGCCAACTTTGACCTTCAGTGCCGGAGCGTAGATCACGCTGTCCTTGCGGAGATACAGCGCACCCCGACCGCCCATGGACACCACCACATGTTCGATGCCCCTGCGGATGAGCGCCTGACCGGCATCGGCCAGTTCATCCAGCGTTTTCAGCTCCCGGCCCATCATGCGGGAAAGCTCGTCGTTGTTGGGTTTGACCAGATAGGGAGCAGCCTTCAGCCCCTCTGCCAGCAGCTCGCCGTCTGCATCCAGAAAGACCTTTGCCCCTGCCTTTTTGCAGGATTCCACCCATGTGTAGTAGGTGTCCTTGGGGGCACCCTTCGGCAGGCTGCCTGCCAGCACCACGATATCCCCCCGTTTCAGTTCCTTCAGCAGGTCGTACAGCAGGGCGGTCAGCTCCGGGGCATCTACCTCGATGCCCGGCTCGTTGATGTCGGTGTTGGTGTGGTTTTCCGGGTCGATGACCTTCAGGTTCGTGCGGGTCTCGCCGGGCACGAAACGGAAGTTGTGGGCAAGCCCTTCACCGTCCAATGCGTCCTGAATGGCTTTGCCGCTGTTACCGGCCAGAATGCCGATGGCCTTGCTGGTCCCACCCAGCTTTGCGATCACCTTGCTGACGTTGATGCCCTTGCCACCGGGATCGGTACGCATCTTAGTGATCCGGTTTACGGTGTCCAGCGCAAGGTTCGGGATCTCAACGGTCTTGTCCAGCGCCGGATTCAATGTTACGGTGTAGATCATGGGAACAACAGCCTCCTTCACGATTGTTGTTATGAAACTCGAAACTGTTGAAACGAAAGCTCTGGCATTATAATACCAACAGTTCTCGCCCCTGTCAAGCTGTTGTTTCAACAAATCGCACTGCGTGTTTTTGGTGCTTTTCGCCAACTTTCTGGGATACATGATTTTTAGTTCAAAAGTTCTCTAATAGGTATCTTTTTACAACAACAAAAAACTCCCGGCTCTGCCCAAAAAGGCAAAAGCCGGGAGTTCGTTTTCAGTTCATTTTGTGTGCGGCGGTTTGCAGTCCGCAAAAAAGCCACGGTCAAAGCCCTGTTCCAGCAGGTCTGCAGCTTCCTGCTGCTGGCCGGTGCGCAGTGCCTCCATCAGCCGGGACGTTTCGATCAGCTGCCCGCTGACATTCTGCATGACCTCCACCGGGACGCCGTTCCCGTCGTCCGGAGCCAGCAGCACCAGTGCCCCCAGCACGATGCGCCCCGGCTCATAGACCGGCGGCTGTGCCTGCAGATAGCCCAAGCGGCAGTCCTTTACCGCACTTGTCCTGCAATGGAGCAGCAGGGCATACAGGGGTTTGATGTAGGTATCGCCCAGCGTTTCACGGCGGCGAAGCTGCTGCTCCACCAGCCGGGCGTCCGCTTCCTGCGGGCAGAACAGCTGCGCCGCTGCATGGATGAGGGCAGCGCGGCTGCCGGGAGCCTTGACGGGCTGGATGGTCAGATGTTCCAGCAGCCCGGTCATGGACCGGGTCAGGCGTGCATAATACTGCAGCTTGGAGCCTGCACAGGCTGTATCCTGCACGGGCTGCACCGCCGGTTCCGGTTCTGCGCGGTTCTGGCTGTACCGCGTAATAGCGTCCTTCAGCACGGCACGGTCTGGTTCCAGCAGGGAAGGGCTGATGCACACCGCCGGGTAATCCAGTTCCAGCGGCACGGTGGAGATAATGAAGTCGATTTTTCTCCGACGCAGGTCGGCAGTGTTCAGCTCCCGCACCGAGCAGCACCCCTCTACCTGCAAAGAGGGAAACTCGTTTCCCAGCCGGGAAGCCAGAAAGCGGCTGGAACCCATGCCCAGCGGACAGGCCACTACCACCCGCAGCCGCAGCCGGAACATGGCATTCTGTTCCAGCACTGCGCCAAAGTGCATGGCAAGGTAGGCCGCTTCGTCGTCCGAGATGGCGGGCAGAACGAATTGCTGCTGCACCGCATCACAGGCGGCGCGGGTGGCTTTCCACAGGCCGGGGTAGTCGGTGCGGATGGTGTCCAGCTGGGGGTTTTCGGTACGAATGTTCTGCTCCACCCGCAGCAGCATGGGGCGCAGGTGGCAGTACAGGTCATCCCGCAGGGAGGTGTAACCGGAAAGGTCTGTGTGCAGCGCCTTTTCCATTTCCCGGATAAGGGCGGCTTCCAGATTCCGCAACTCCATCTCCTGTGCGCTGCCCCAAGGGTCCTCTGCGCCCAGATAGGCGGAGAGATACAGTTCCAGATACTGCGCTTCCTCAGACGGCAGGGTCAGCCCGAAGGCGCGGTTCAGCGCCGCCACCAGCCGGGCAGCATGATTGCCCGCCGGGCGCAGCCCTCTGGGGGCGCTGCCCTTGTCGCCGCCCTGCCGCAGCTGCTGAATGGTCAGGGTGCAATGGATCGCCAGCGCCAGAAAGCCTGCATCCGGCAGATGGAGCTGCTCTTCCTGTTCAAACTGCTGCAAAGCCGCCCAGACCTTTTCGGCCGTTTTTGTATCCAGCAGGGTCGAGAAGATCTCGTTTTCCGGCATCCGTCCGCAGAGCACCTCTGCCAGTTCCTTTTCCGGCATACTGCTGCGCAACAGAGCAGACACCACCCTCCGGTAGGAAGAAGCATCCCCCTGCAGCCAGACCCCCACGCCGGGGCGGCGGAACATCTCCACCCGGTAGGGGTGTAGCTTGGTCTCAAGTTCATCCAAGTCTGCAGACAGCGTGCTTTCCGAAACGCCAAGCGCCCGTGCCAGTACCGCTGTTTTGCAGGGCTCCTGCTCGCTGAGCAGCCTTGTCAAAAGCTGCTGCCGCCGCTCTGCGCGGGAAAGTTCTTTCCTGTCGCCGCTGTTCAGCTGGGTGCGCAGTGCGTCTCGCCGCTCCGGCGCTTCATCCAGCAGCAGACCCTTGCCGGGATTCCGCACAAAATGCGCCCCGGCAGCCTGCATCCACTGCTCCACAGCGGGCAGCTCCCGCAGCACGGTGCGGCGGCTGACCCCGATGCTTTCAGCCAGCGCCGCCGCCGTCACCCAGCCCTGCGGAAGGCTGAGCAGCTGCTCGATCAGCTTCCGTGCATTTGCCGACAGTTCCTTACGATACACCGCACCCATGTTGCTTCTCTCCTTTTTCCAAAAGTCACCCATTGCTTCTATTGTAACATAGTGCCACCCCGTCTGCCAGCCCCCAACGCAGAAAAGAAGTTGTGTGTTTTTTGTCACCATTGCCCGGTGACAAAAGCTTCCTTGTTCCCGTCTTGTATCCCGGCGCATCAGCAAATATGCACAAATCACCCGCGCATCCATTGGAAATGTTGCCGTATCAGCCCACTGGTGTCACCATCCTCCGGTGACAACCCCACCGCTTGTCACCATTGAAATCCGGCGCAGTATCGGCTAGAATAGTGCCAGAACGAAACGAAAGCTCCTCCGAACAACCGTCCGCAGGCCGCAGCTCCCATGCCACAGGAGCTGCACCGCCTGCCTTTCAAGTGAAAAAGGAGAGCTACAAATGAAAAACGCTGTTTCCCGCTTTGGCAAGTTCCTCAGCGGCATGGTCATGCCGAATATCGGCGCATTCATCGCGTGGGGCTTCCTCACTGCTCTGTTCATTGAAGCGGGCTGGTTCCCCAACGAAAAGCTGGCCAGCATGGTCTCCCCGATGCTGACCTACCTGCTGCCCATCCTCATTGCAGGGCAGGGCGGCAAGATGATTGCAGGCGACCGCGGCCGTGTCATCGCCGCCATCGCCGTGGTGGGCTGCATCTGCGGCTCGGACTACACCATGCTGATGGGCGCCATGGTCATGGGCCCTCTGGCCGGCTGGGTCATCAAGCAATTCGATAAGAAGGTGGAAGGCCATATCCCCGCCGGTTTCGAGATGCTGATCAACAACTTCTCCATCGGCATTCTGGGTATGCTGCTGGCCATCCTCGGCTACTACGTCATCGGCCCGTTCATGACCGCCATCCTCACTGTGCTGACCGCCGGTGTGGACTTCCTTGTGGCACACAGCCTGCTGCCGCTGGTGTCCATCTTTATTGAGCCTGCAAAGGTATTGTTCCTGAACAACGCTATCAACCACGGCATCTTCAGCCCCATCGGTGCAAGTCAGGCTGCTGAGACCGGTCGTTCCATCATGTATATGCTGGAAGCCAACCCCGGTCCCGGTCTTGGTGTCCTGCTGGCCTACTGCTTCTTCTGCAAGGACGACACCACCCGCCAGTCCGCTCCCGGTGCTGTGATCATCCACCTGCTGGGCGGCATCCACGAGATCTACTTCCCCTACATCCTGATGAACCCCGTGATCATCATCGCCCCCATCGTGGGCAACTTCTGCGCCATCCTGTTCTACTCTATGACCGGTGCAGGTCTGTCCGGTCCTGCTTCTCCCGGTTCCATCATCGCCTACATGGCAATGGCTCCCCGGGATTCCATTCTCACCGTTCTGCTGGGCGTTGTCATCGCCGGTGCAGTCTCCTTTATCCTGTCCTCGGTCATTCTGAAAGCGACCTCCGGTCACACCAAGAGCCTGACCGATGCCCAGAATGAAATGAAGGAGATGAAGGCACAGGCTAAGGGCGAGATTCCTGAGCCTACTGCCGTAAATGTCGGTCAGATCCGCAAGATCGTCTTTGCCTGCGATGCCGGTATGGGTTCCAGCGCCATGGGTGCTACCAAGTTCCACAACCGCATTAAGGCGGAGCGCCCCGACTTGACCGTGACCAACTCCAGCGTGGATACCATCCCCGCCGACGCGGACGTGGTGGTCTGCCAGCGCGTTCTGGCTGACCGTGCCGCCAAGTGCGCCCCGCAGGCACAGCTTGTTACATTGGATAACTTCCTTGCAGATCCGCATCTGGACGCATTGTACAATGCACTGACCTCCACTACCCCGGCACTGGATGCCAAGGCCGAAGCTGCCGCCAATGAGGAGATCGTATCCGACCTGCGCAATGCAGCCGTAGCCCCTCTGGCGGCTGCCGTGACCGAGGCTTCCAAAGCCAACGGTTCCGTGATGAAGATCCAGGCGGAGGACATCCAGCTGGGTCTGCCCTCCGTCACCAAGGAGGAGGCCATCCGTGCCGCCGGTGCGCTGCTGGCAAAGCGCGGCTATGTGGATGACAGTTACGCCGATGCCATGGTGGAGCGCGAAAAGCTGGTGAGCACCTACATGGGCATGGGCGTAGCCATTCCCCACGGCACCAGCCAGAAGAAGGGCACCGTTAAAAAGTCCGGCGTTGTCCTGCTGCAATATCCGCAGGGCGTGGACTTCGGCGATGAAAAAGCCTACCTCGTGTTCGGCATTGCCGGTGTCGGCAACGACCATCTCGACCTGCTGGGCAATGTCTGCGAGATTTTGGAAGACGAGGATGCGCTGGAACAGCTCAAGACCACTTCCGATATGAACTATGTGCTGGAGCACTTACAATAACGATTCCAAAAAGGAGAGATTTTTTATGAAGAGCATCGATATCACCATTCAGGACAAAGAAGGTCTGCACGCCCGTCCCGCCGGTATCCTGAGCAAAGCTGCCAAAGGCTTTGAGAGCAAAGTCACTATGACTAAGAACGGCAAAGTCGCCGACATGAAGAAGATCTTTGCCGTAATGGGTCTGGCCGTGAAGTGCGGCGAGACCGTGACCATCGCCGCCGATGGCCCGGACGAGGATGCCGCCATCGAAGAATTGACCAAGCTGTGCAAGGACGCATGACTTCTCCCTCCGTCTATGACCGTTCTGCATAAATACTGCTGACGCAAAACCGCTCCGGGCAGAACGCTCGGAGCGGTTTTACTGTCAGTATGCGTTTTTCATCACCGTGTTTTCCAGAAAGCTGAAAAACACATCGTATTCATTTGGGGTCAGCATTTTGGGAGAACGCATGATCACAAGATCATGCCCGTGGTTCCCCACATGATAGGGTGGATGAGTGTGAGAATAGGGATTTTCCAAAACCCTCTTGACGAATTTCACATACAGTGGTATTTTTCCTGTAAATCCCACCGTCTTTGTGGATTGGTTTGAAACCACCCACAAAATGTGGTCGTGTTCATTTTGAACACAGGCACAGAAAGTGGTTGGTTATCACCGTGAGACCCACCACTTCCGTGAGGAAAAGTCCACGAAAGAACTTACCTTCCCGCAACACACCCGATTCATTTTGCCGCTTACTTCACCCGACAAAATCCATCGCTGCGCTGCGTGGGCGGTATTTTTCTTTTATGGTCACTTGTCGGGGCGGAGGCCCCTCCATCTTGCTAACGCAAGACCGTTCGGTCGCTCAAAAGCCCCACTGGGGCTTTCATTGCTGCGCAACCGCGGCATTTTGCTTTCCAAAGAACACAAAAAATCCGAACCCTTCTCCTATCGAGAAAAGGTTCGGATTTTCATTATTTGGTGCGATGGAAGGGACTCGAACCCCCGGCCTACTGATTCGTAGCGCACGCCGGGCGATTCCCTCAATTTTTGG